>OLOH01000663.1_pt1 | contig 23073 bp, 14 predicted proteins | sample 1673221 | NCBI WGS metagenome assembly OLOH01 (sample SAMEA3136767, study PRJEB25190) | human gut metagenome
GGTGTGGAGCGGGGGAAAATCCGAAGATAACTTCAAAGGATTACCTATCGCTATCCAAAACCTTGGACAAGGTGCGGCCCGGGGGCCTTGTGGCCATCATCACCTCCAAGGGGACGATGGACAAGCAAACCCCCAGCGTGCGCAAGTATATCGCCGAGCGGGCGGAGCTCATTGGAGCCATCCGCCTGCCCAACAACGCCTTCCTGGCCAACGCCGGAACCCAGGTCACCACGGACATCCTCTTCCTCCAAAAGCGGGAGAAGCTGGTGGACGTGAGTATGCCCGCACCGGACTCCGGCCTGGAATGGCTGCACCTGGGGCAGACGGAGGACGGGGTGCCCGTCAACCAGTATTTTCTGGAACACCCGGAGATGATGCTGGGCCGGATGGCCTTTGACCGGAGTATGTACGGCAACGCCAAGGAAACCACCTGCAAGCCTTTGGAGGGGGAGAGCCTTTCGGATTTGCTGGCGAAAGCTGTGGGGAATCTCCACGCCCAATACACCTCCTATGAAATCGAGGAACGGGAGGACGAGGAGGACCGCTCCATCCCCGCCGACCCCACAGTGCGGAATTTCAGCTACACAGTGGTAGATGGAGTCATATATTATCGGGAGGACAGCCGGATGTTTCCGGTGGAAGTCTCCGTCACGGCGGAAAACCGTATCCGGGGCATGATCGCCCTGCGGGACTGCGCCCGGAGCTTAATCGAAGTCCAAATGGAGAACGGTTCGGAGGAAGCTGTCCAAGCGGGCCAGCGGGAGCTGAACCGCCTGTACGACAGTTTCACCGCTCAGTACGGCCTGCTCAACAGCCGGGCCAACACCTCCGTCTTTTCCGCCGACAGCAGTTTTCCCCTCCTGTGCTCCCTGGAGGTGCTGGATGAACAGGGCAATCTAAAACGGAAGGCCGACTTGTTTACCAAACGCACCATCCAGCCCTACCGGGCCGTCACCCATGTGGATACGGCCTCCGAGGCCCTGGCCGTGTCTATTGGGGAAAAAGCCCGGGTAGACTTGGGATATATGGCCTCCCTCACCGGGAAAACCCAGGAGCAGCTGGCGGAGGAGCTGCGGGGCGTGATTTTTCCCGTCCCCGGCGAAGTGGGAACCAATGGAAAACCACACTACGTCACGGCGGACGAGTACCTCTCCGGCAACGTGCGGGAAAAGCTGCGGCAGGCACGGGCTGCGGCGGAAGCCGCCTCCACCTATGCCACAAACGTGGAGGCCCTGGAAAAGGTGCAGCCCAAGGATTTGACCGCCGGGGAAATCAACGTGCGCTTGGGAGCCACCTGGATTCCCGAGGATGTGGCGGAGCAGTTCACCCACGAGCTGCTGCAAACGCCTTTCTATTATAAAAGCCGCATCCGCGTCCGGTACTCCCCCGTGACAGGGGAGTGGAATGTCTCCGAGAAAAGCCTGGATCGGAGCAACATCCGGGTGTTCAACACCTACGGCACCAAGCGGGTGAACGCCTACAAGCTCATCGAGGACACCCTAAACCTGCGGGACGTGCGGGTGTTCGATACGATCCAAGACGAAAACGGCAAAGAGCAGCGGGTGCTCAATAAGAAAGAGACCGCCATCGCCCAGGACAAGCAGGACCAGATCAAGGAGAAGTTCCAGGAGTGGGTGTGGTCAGACCCCGCCCGGCGGGAGCGTTTGTGCGGCCTCTACAACGAGAAGTTCAATGCCATCCGGCCCCGGGAGTATGACGGCAGCCACCTGGTGTTTGCCGGGATGAACCCGGAGATCACCCTGCGGCCCCACCAGCGCAATGCTGTGGCCCGGGCCATCTACGGGGGAAACGCCCTCTTTGCCCATGTGGTGGGTGCGGGGAAAACCTACGAGATGATCGCCACCGCCATGGAGAGTAAACGGCTGGGGCTTTCCAGCAAGGCCCTGTTTGTGGTGCCCAACCACATCATCGGGGACTTCGCCTCGGATTTTCTGAACTTGTACCCGGGAGCCAATATCCTGGTGGCCACCAAAAAGGACTTTGAAAAGCAGCGCCGAAAGAAATTCTGTGCCCGCATCGCCACAGGAGACTACGATGGCATCATCTTAGGCCATAGCCAGTTTGAGAAAATCCCCCTCTCCCCGGAGCGGCAGCAGGCCATGCTGAAACGCAAGATTGCTGAGGTGGTGGCGGGCATCCAAGCCGCCAAAAAGCAGGAAGGTTCCCGGTTCACCATCAAGCAGATGGAAAAATCCAAGAAGAGCCTGGAAGCCAAGCTGAAAAAGCTCCACGACCAGAGCGCCAAGGACGATGTGGTGACATTTGAAGAACTGGGTGTAGACCGGCTGTTTATCGACGAGGCGGATTTGTTCAAGAACCTCTACCTCTACACCAAGATGCGGAATGTAGGGGGCATCTCACAAACGGAGTCCCTGAAAGCCTCCGACCTGTACATGAAGTGCCAGTACATGGACGAGCTTACCGGGGGCAAGGGTGTGGTGTTTGCCACAGGCACCCCGGTCTCCAACTCCATGGCGGAGCTTTACACCATGCAGCGGTACTTGCAGGGAAGTCTCTTGAAAGAATTGGGCCTGTCCCACTTTGACGCCTGGGCCTCTCAGTTTGGGGAGACGGTCACCAGCATGGAACTGAAGCCAGAAGGACAGGGATTCCAGCAAAAGACCCGGTTTTCCAATTTCTACAACCTTCCCGAACTGATGGCCTTGTTCAAAGAAGTGGCGGACATCCAGACGGCGGATATGCTGAACCTCCCCGTGCCCAAAGCCAAGTACGAGACGGTGGTGTGCAAACCCAGTGACATCCAGAAGGAAATGGTGGAAGCCCTGGGGCAGCGGGCGGACGCGGTGCGCAGCGGTGCGGTGGACGCTTCCCAGGACAACATGCTCCTCATCACCAACGACGGCCGGAAGCTGGCCCTGGACCAACGGCTTCTCAACCCCCTGCTTCCGGATGTGGAGGGTAGTAAAGTGAACGTTTGCGCGGAGAAGGTCTACCGGATTTGGAAGGATACCCAGAAAGACCGGCTGACCCAGTTAGTGTTTTGCGACTTATCTACCCCAAAAAGCGATGGAACATTCAGCGTATACAACGACCTCAAAGACAAACTTATGGCTCGTGGGATACCCGAGAAAGAGATTGCCTTTGTCCACAGCGCCTCCAACGAGACACAAAAGCAGCAGCTCTTTGGGAAAGTCCGCGCCGGGCAGGTGCGGGTGCTGCTGGGCAGCACCGCAAAAATGGGGGCAGGCACCAATGTACAGGACAAACTCATTGCCCTCCACGATCTTGACTGCCCCTGGCGGCCCCGGGACTTGGAGCAGCGCAGCGGGCGCATCATCCGCCAGGGAAACCAAAACCCGGAGGTGCAGATTTACCGCTATGTGACCGAGGGCACCTTCGACAGCTACCTCTACCAAATGGTGGAGAACAAACAGCGGTTCATCTCCCAGGTGTTCACCTCCAAGGCCCCGGCCCGGGTGATGCAGGAGATCGACGATGTGGTGCTTTCCTACAACGAGATCAAGGCATTGGCCACAGGCAACCCCCAGATTATCGAGCGGGCCAATTTGGAGACGGAGGTGAACAAGCTGAAAATGCTCCGGGCAAGTTTCCTCAGCCAGAAGTACGAGCTGGAGGACAAGGTGTTGAAATACTATCCCCAGCAGATTCAGCAATATGAGGAACGGATTGCCGGAACCACCACTGACATTGCCCGGCGGGACAAAAATACGCCAGCCGAGGGTTTTCCTCCTATGAATGTAAAGAGAATTGCCTACACAGAGAAGGCCCAGGCCGGGAAAGCCCTGCTGGACGCCTGCTCCCAGATGGAGAGCACAGAGCCGGTGTCTATCGGCTCCTACCGGGGGTTCGGGATGGAGCTGTCTTACGAGGCTTTTTCCAAGGAGTATCAGGTTTCCCTCAAGGGAGCCTTGTCCCACCGGGTGTCCCTGGGGACGGATGTTTTTGGTAATATCACCCGGATGGACAATGCCTTGAACGGTCTGGAGCAGTTTTTAGAATCCTACCGCGGAGCCTTGGAGAGAACCAAGGAGCAAATGAAAACTGCCAAGATAGAGGCGGAAAAGCCTTTTCCCCGGGAGAGGGAGCTGCGGAAGAAATCCCAGCGTTTGGCGGAGCTGACCAAGTTGCTGAAGCTGGACGAAAAAGACAGGGAGCTGCTGGACAGCGCCCCCGACGAAGGAGAAGAAGCCCCCCCCGGAAAGTGGTGGGAAGGGAACGATGATGGAAGATGTGCTTGAAGTTCTGGTTCTAGAATGAAAAACAGCGTGGATTGCCGCGCTGTTAACATAATTTAAGTGCAGGTGATAGCATGATAAGTGAATTGATGTTTTGTGTAGTTTTCCCTTGGAATTTTTGTGATATTTTCACTTGGCAAAAAATTGAAATGCAGTTCACATTAGTGAAATTATGTGCTATAATCGACACAGATTTGGGAAAAGGGGCATGCCCCTTTTCCGTTGTGATATCACAACGGAAAGATTTCCTGTATGTTTAAAGGAGGAAATGAACGATGAAACGAAGGTTTGTCGCAGTTCTGCTGAGCCTGTGCCTGATTTTGGCGTTCATCCCTGTCTCCGCAATGGCGGTGGAGTTCGATGACACTCAGGATCACTGGGCTGAAGAAGCCATCGACCGGTGGAGCGATGTTGGGGTAGTTACCGGAGTGGGGAATAATGAATTCGACCCGGAAGGTGACTTGAGCCGCGCCCAGGCGGCTTCCGTGTTTTCCAAACTGCTGAATCTTACGGATGAGGCTGATCTCAGCAGCTTTACCGACATCCCTGCGGACGCTTGGTATGCGGGCCACATCGCTAAGTGTGTGGAAGCCGGCATCATGGCTGGTGTGGGCAACAACCAGATGGATCCCGAAGGCACTGTCACCCGTGAGATGTTCTTCACCATGTTCGCCCAGGCCATGGGGATTGAGCGGGAAGATACCATGGAGAAAGACTTTGCCGATGAGGGCCAGATCTCCGATTGGGCTGAGGGCTACATCAATGCTTTGGTGAACCGTGGCTTTATCTCTGGTATCACCGATACCACTCTGGTGCCCGACGATGACATCAACCGCGCCAGCGTTATGGCCCTGCTGAATAAGGCCATCGTGGCTTATGTGGTGGAAGAGGGCAACCAGACTGTGGATGGCACCGGTATCGTGCTGGTGCTGGCGGACAACGTGTCCATCACCGCGGATGAACCTATCACTGTGGTAGTTGCCAATGAAGGCGCCACCGTGTCTCTGGCAAACGCTACTGGTGATACAGAAGTGGTCGCCCTGGAGAACAACGTGCAGGTCACCGATGCCCCTGTGGGCACCACAATCGCTGCTCGGGAAGGCGTCACTGGCACCACTGCCAACGGCCAGACCGTAGCCCCTGATTCTGAGATCACCATTACTGCCCCCTCCACAGGCGGCGGTGGCGGCGGTGTGACTCCCCCTGTGGAGGACACCAATGAGGCAGAAGAAGCTGTGAAAGCTGCTTGGGAAGAGTTGAATGAGGCTTTGGCGCAGATCAAAGGCCATGACGGCAAGCAGTTGGTAACAGCTGAGCTGGATGAAGAGACCGGGACTGCCGCCCTCACTTTGAATGTGGATGCTATTATGGCTGGCAAAGAAGCTTTTGACGATAGTATTTTGAATGGTCTTGCCACTCGGATCAAAGAAGCCCTTGATGCCAAGTTTGGTGACTATACTTTGACAGTGGACGGAAAGGACGTCTATGTGGAGGGCGAGTTCCAGAATACCGCGTTAAAGGAAGCACTCTTTAGTGTGGCTGACGGCTTCTTCTACACGTTGGCAAACATGGAAGAGGAAAGCGGCGTTTACACCTTCAAGTCCGTTTCGGCAAAAGCTGCTGGAGAAGATTCGTATGAGTTCAATATTGATGTGAATCTGGTGGGCGATGAAGTAGCAAAGGTCAAAAACCTTGCTCAGACTTTGGCCGACCATCTCCAGATGGAGACCCTTAACGCTGAAACGATTGAAACCCGTTACGGCATTGAGGTCAACGAAAGTGAAGCCGCTGTGGTCACCATGGAAATGCCTGATGCTCTGATGCAGAAGGCTGCGGACTTGGTGGAAGACAATGGCACCTCTGGTGATGATCTGCAAGCCATTTTTGACCGTCAAACTGTGGGGACTTTCCTGAGCTTGATGAATAGCGATGAGATTCAGCTGGATGATATTTTGGGCAGCGGTGCGGATGAGATCAATTCCGTTCTGACCACAGTGAACAGCAATGCCAATGTGATCAATAAGGTTCTCAGCAAGCTGACGGTGACCGTAAATGGGACAAACTTTTTCACTGAAACTGGATTTAAGCCTGGCACCGATGATGATGATTGGCACAACTTTATGGATGGCGTAATTGGCATGACCTCGGACGGCATCAAGGCGATGACCCCCAGCCAGTTTAAGAATGAGAATGGTACAATGAGCGCTCAGAATTATTATGCTGTGCCTGTGACCGTGGAGATTGATTTGGAAGACTCTATGGGCTTTAGTGCCACAGAGACTGTGGTTGTGGTCCTGCACATCGACTTCAGCCAGTATACCACAGAAGATACCACCACTGTTGTACAGCCCTAACAAAGTTTTGTGACCACCCAAGCCAGGGCGGGCAGGTTCCTGCCAGCCCTGGTTTTTTTATTCTCTCCGTGAAAGAAGGAGCGTGCTGCTTATGGAGCCGGTCTTGCTCCTCTGCCTGATCGCCGGTACCTTGTGTACAGCCCTATGGATGGCACGTTTCCGGCAGAGACTGGGAATTTCCAAACCAGCCATCCTGATCGCCGCCATTCTTCACACCATTGCCGGTGTGGTTTGCGTGAAGCTGTTCGCCGGGTTGGAGTCGTTCCAACTGACTCTTTCCGGTGGGATGAGTTTGTATGGGGCCATTTTCTTCCTGCCTCTCTTTTATGCTCTTGGGGCCAAAGTGTTCAAGCGCGATGTGAGGCAGGTGTTCGATGTGATGACCCTGTGTGTGATCTCCACGCTGTTGATCGTGCGCGTAAACTGCATTGTTTCAGGCTGCTGCGAAGGAATGCTGCTTCCTGGAAGCAACCAGCTCCGCTGGCCCACACGGGAAATCGAGATGGTGTTCCACGGTGTGTTGTTGGTATTATTCTACCGGCGTCTCTGCCGGCCAGCCGTTCCAGGAACGGTGTACCCATTGTATATGATGGCCTATGGCGCTTTCCGGTTTGTGGAAGAGTGGTTCCGCGAGGGCGACGCTATTTTTCTCGGACTGCACCCTGCCCATCTCTGGTCCATCTTGTCCATGGCAATCGGGTGTGCTGTCTATTTTGAATTAGTAGAGCGGGACCGCCGCAGGCAGGCTCGCGTAAAGACGAGGAGGTGACACCCTATGGTAAAGGGTGCGATAAAACGAATGGGTTCTATGCTGCTGGTATTGCTCCTGGTGCTGAGCATGGTCCCGCTGTCCGCGATGCCTGCCCAGGCAGCTTCTTTGCTTTCACTGGCAGACGCAGATATTGGTGTGAGTTGGGATGGCAATGGTACATGGGCTGCTCTTAGCGGAAATTCAATTAAGGGGTCTGTTACAGGAAAAGATGGCGGTTGTAGCGGCGGCTCTGCTTCTACGACGGAGCTCACCATCACCAATCAAAAGGACACGAGCGCAAAGTTGTCTTTTGATTATAAATTCGAATTAAATAGTGGCTCTGCAGTGATTGATGGCGCTACTTGTACAAGTGCGGGTACGTTTTCAAAGCAATTGAACCCTAACGAATCTATATCTATTCAATTGACAAGCGCTAAGGGTAAGAAAACAACCTCAATAACGATAGAAAATATTTTTCTGTATGCTTCAGGCACTTATAAGGTGGTTTTTTCGTCAGCAGAGGGCGGCACCTACACCGTAGATGGAGAAGCGGTGTCTGAAAAAGGGTTGGAAAAGGAAAATGAATCTTCCTATGCGTATGCCCTCGTTGCCACCGCAGCTTCAAACTATAGGTTTTTGGGTTGGAAAGACAAGAATAATACAGTGTTGTCGACAGATGCATCTACGACAATCCACTTTGATGAGGATACCACTGTAACGCCCTGGTTTGTTCCAGAAGATACGGCGGTTTTTTCGGTGGATGGAAGCTATTATACGGACTTAAATGAAGCTGTTAAAAAGGCACAGGAAAGTGCGACGAAGCTGGTTTCTGTTGCAATGGATGGCAAATTGCAGGAGGGTACATATACCATTCCTTCCGGGGTCACGTTGTTGGTCCCATTTGATGAAGTGAACACTGTGTATACGGATGAGCCTGCTAATACGGGAAATGCGTATAGTAAGCCAAGTCAATTTCGCCTCCTTACTATGGAGCCAGGAGCACATATCACAGTCGGTGATGGTGCTTCTATCTCTATCGGAAGTAAGCATACAGGCGTTATGAACCAGGGATGCGGTTCCCCAACTGGCCCTTATGGCCAAATTGAAATGGAAGAAGGCAGCTCAATTACCCTGGAATCTGGTGGAAGTCTTTACGCTTATGGTTTTATAACAGGAAAGGGAACTGTGACAGCTCTTTCCGGTGCTGAAGTATGGGAATATTTCCAGATTAGCAGTTGGAGAGGAGGAACTGCCTCTTTAGGAATGCTAGGTAATCAGGAAAGGGTGTTCCCCTTTTCCCAGTACTATGTTCAAAATATTGAAGTGCCCTTGACCCTATATCAGGGAGCAAAAGAAACGGTATATACTTCAATAAGTAGCAAATATGGTACCGAATCTGCTCCAGTGCTTTTCTTTGGCGATGGCGGGCTGTTTGAGATGGAAGAAGAGGGAAGTTTCTTTAGAAAACAATATCTTCCCGAACAAGATCGGTTGTTGGTAGAGATCTCTGGTGATCTTATGATGAATGAGATCAATGTTCAAGGGTTTGGTTCCGGTAAATATGTCCTTCCAATTCACAGCGGAATGTCAATTCATATTTCATCTGGAAATGTTACTTTTTCTAATGACGTTTCCCTGCTACCAGGAGGGGAATTGCTGGTCGATTCTGGAGCTCAGTTGATTATATCCGAAACAGGCAATTTATTCTTGTATGATCGCGACGAATGGGTAGGAAAGCATTTTGCTGCCAGTACCTCAGATTATAAGGAAGTTGTTTTCTCTCCGACGCGGTCCTATAAGCGGACCCAGAATGATCTTGTAGACGCGAAATTGGATTTGAACGGAACGTTGTCTGTAAATGGGAATCTCTATACAACAGAAAATGGCGCGAACATAATTAGCAGCGAAAAAACAGGGAAGCTGATATTTGCATCTGTGCCAGATACAGAAAGAAATTTATATGAAGTGACGCAAAGTAATACAACTATTTCTTACGTGGAGATACCGATTACTCCCGCAATTCTCCAAAATGGCAATGGTAGCACTACGTCAACTGCTAATGTTACGGAGGAGACCGCATACGCTTACGTTGGCGATGAATTTGGCAAATGGTTGCCCACGGGTATCTACATTACTGCCCCTGCAACAAAGACGGAGTATAAAGTAGGCGACTCTCTGGATGTAACCGGGCTTTCCATTCTGGCAATCAACAACGATGGCTCTCAGGAAACCGTTTCGGTGACTTCGGATATGGTCAGAGGGTTTGATTCCTCTGCTATAGTAGAGAAGCAGACTTTGACCATCACATATGAAGGCAAAACCGCTACCTATGACATCTCTATCGCTCGCGCGGACGGACTGGAAATTGCAGAAACTCTGGCAGGGGTGAAGCCCAGTTTGCCGGGCGAAGAAGACGGAAAAATCACGGGTCTCGATGCAAATAAGAGCTATGAGTATCGCCCAGTTGCAGATCCAGAAGTTGCCTGGAAACCAGTCACGCCTGGCGCCACTGAGATCTCAGACCTCGCCGCTGGGATCTATGAAGTGCGTTATGCTGAAACGGATACCCATACAGCTGGCCCAATTGAAAAAGTAACGGTCCCGGAAGGGGAAGCTACTGTTACCATAGTGGACGGCGGAACCGGTGCGACTGGAAGTGGCTCCTATAAACAAGGTGTTGCTGTTACTATCAATGCGGGCACGAAAACAAGCTGTGTGTTTGAAAAGTGGACTGCTTATCCTGCTGATGTCACTTTTACAAATGCTGAGGCTACCGAGACGACCTTTATCATGCCAGACCATAATGTGACAATAACCGCTATCTGGCATTGCCACAAAGACAATGCGACTAAAAATGAAGGGAAAGCGGCCACATGCACTGAAGCGGGAACCCGAGAATACTATACTTGTCCCTGTGGCATGAATTTTGAGGATGCAGATTGTACAAAGGAGATCCAGGATGATATTGGCACCTGGAAAATAATCCCTGAATTGGGCCATTCTTATGGTCCTCCCACTTTCAAATGGTCTCAGGATTATAAGTCCTGCATCGTTGTCTTTGACTGCACTAGGGACGGTTGCAGTAGCCGACAGGAATTGGAAGCAACCGTAGACTCGAGAACAGATACACCAGCTTCCTGTGAGCAGATGGGTTCTACTGCTTATACCGCCAGCGTCACCTTCCAGGAAGAGGTGTATCAAGATACAAAAACAATTCAAGATATTCCTGCAACAGGTCATAATTGGAACCCCCAATACAATTGGAGCGAGGACTTGCAGTCTTGTAGCGTGACGTTTACCTGTCAAAACGATTCCTCCCATACGGATACCCAGAGTGCTGAAGTGACGTCGGAAATCACCACCCCAGCCACCTGCACGGCCATGGGAACTACTGCGTACACAGCGGCTGTCACTTTTGAAGGCAAAGCATACGAGGATATTCAAACTAAGGCAGACATCCCCATGATCCCTCATGCTTACAGTGATGCATGGCGATTCGACAGCGAAAAGCATTGGAAAGAATGCACAGCCTGCAAAACCCCTGCTGAGGAAGGAGCACACACATTTCAGTGGATTGTTGACAAGCCTGCTACAGAGGATGAGACTGGGTTGAAGCATGAGGAGTGCACGATGTGCCATTATGAGAGAAATGAAGACACTCCGATAGACAAACTCGATCACATTCATACAGGGATTACTCATCATGCAGCGGTGCCATCCACTTGTTCCGTTCAGGGTACAGTGGAATATTGGACTTGCTCCAGTGAAAAATGCCAGGGTAAGTACTATGGCGATGAAGATTGCCAAGTGATTTTGACAAGTATTGAAGCAGAGTTGGATCCAAACAACCATGTGGGGGAAACAGAACGCCGAAACGCAATAGAGGCTACCTGTACGCAATCTGGCTATACTGGCGATCTCTATTGTTTGGCCTGTGATAGCTTGATTTCCAAAGGAGAGTCAATTCCTGTCAAAGATCACACCTATAGGAACGAATGGAGCATGGATGCAGAGAACCATTGGAAAGTTTGCTCGATTTGTGAGGCACCTGGAGAAAAGGTGAAACATATCTTTACCAATGATGGAGATCTCATCTGCAATGAGTGTGGATATCAGAGGAAACCTGTCCTTGCCACTGAACTAGCGATTTCCGCAGAGCCGGATACCTTGACAGGCGGTGGAAATGTAATCCTTAAAGTTACTGGCGTACCAGAGGGACAGGCGGTCAAAGTGACCTGTGATGATTCAGAGATCATAGTGATCCAGACAGAGAGTGTGTGGACTGCATCTCTGCCAAACATTAGTAAGGAATATACATTTACCGCTACGTCTTCAGCAGACGGAGAAACCACAGGAACAGCCGCTTGTAAGATTGAAGTGACAGCCTACTCTGGTGGTGGCGGTGACACCCCATCCACACCCTCCGAGCCGGAAGGGCCCACCTGGCCCTTTGAGGACGTGACGGAAGGGGACGACTGGTTCTATGACGCCGTGGCCTATGTATACGAGAACGGCATCATGGCTGGCACCGACGAGACCGTCTTCGAGCCCACCATGGAGCTGAACCGCGCCCAGGCCGCCCAGCTGTTCTACAACCTGGAAGGCCAGCCCGCTGTGACAGACGACACTGATTTTACTGACGTGACCTCCGGCCACTGGGCTGTGGACGCCATCACCTGGGCCGCCCAGAACAATGTGGTGGCGGGCATTGGCGAGGGCCTGTACGACCCGGACAGCAACGTGACCCGGGAACAGTTCGCCCAGATGCTGTACAACTACGCCAAGTACAAGGGCTATGATTTGACAGCCAGCGGCGACCTGACCCAGTTCCCGGACGCTGGTTCCATCAGCTCTTGGGCGGAGACAGCGTTGAGCTGGGCCAATGGCAAGGGCCTGATCAACGGCCATGAGGATGGCACTATCGACCCCCATGGCAGCACCATTCGCGCCCAGGCCGCCAGCATCATGGCGAACTTCGACCAGAACGTAGTCAAGTAAAAACATAGTGCACACAGAAAAGGCTCCCGAAAGGGAGCCTTTTCCTATGCTCATTACATAGCTCCCTTTTTATGATTTGGGGGCGGAAAGGGGGAGATAAAATCTACTATACTCAAGAAACAATTGAACAAGCCCGCAAGGTAGACCTGCTTACCTATTTGCGGCAGTGCGCCCCACAAGAGCTGGTTCATGTCTCCGGTAACGTCTACTGCACCAAGACCCATGACAGCCTGCGGATTTCCAACGGCAAATGGTGCTGGTTTTCCCGCGGGATCGGCGGTTACAGCGCGCTGGACTATCTCATCAAGGTCAACGGCTATTCTTTTCTGGAGGCCATGGAAACCATCACAGGCAGGGCGGCTATCTCACCGCCTTCCTTTGTGCCAGCGCCGAAGGAGGAAAAGCCCAAGCACCTGCTTCTGCCCCAGGCCGCCCCAGACAACCGGGCGATGATTGCCTATCTCAAAGGCCGGGGCATTGACCAGGAGATTTTGGACTACTGCGTCCAGACCGGGCGGATTTATGAGAGCAGGAACAAAGGCCACAGCAACGTGGTTTTCGTGGGCTTTGACAAGGATGGCAAGGCGCGGTTCGGCTGCCTGCGGGGAATCAGCGAAGCCCGGTTCCACGGGGACTTAAGTGGCAGTGATAAGCACTTTTCCTTCGCCCTACCCGCCTGCGTGGAAAATCCGGCAGTCCATCTGTGCGAGTGCGCCATTGATGTCATGTCCTACGCCACGCTCTGCAAACTGGACGGGATCGACTGGCGGCGGCACAATCTGCTGTCCCTGGCTGGGGTGTACCAGCCGAAGAAAAAGATCGAGGAAAGCAAGCTGCCGGTGGCCCTCACCCGATTTTTGGAGGACCACCCCCATGTGAAAACCGTCTATCTCCATCTGGACAACGATACCGCTGGCCGGCTGGCGGCCAAGGCAATCATGGCTGTCATGCCGGAGGGCTACCGGGTGGAGAACAAACCCCCGCCCCGTGGAAAGGATGTGAATGATTTTCTGTGCCACCGGCTGGGGATTCTCATTCGGGGCAGCCACGGCAAAGAGCCGGAGCGGTGAGTTGCCGGTTTTGCAGCTTCGACAGATTTTCTCTCTTGCAAATTGTTATCATATATGTTAACATTAAAGCAGTGAGGTGACCAACTATAGGAAGTCAAGTCATTTGCGAAGAAATTTTTAGTGACGAAAAAAGAGCGCAGGAAAGCAAACCCTCCAGAGGAGGGCCGAAAAAAAGGGAGAATCTTAGTGCATCATGGTCGGATCATAACGGATATTTTTAGTTTGCAATGTGTAAATGACCCGCAGAAGTTTTTTGGCAACATGGGTCAATGCCACACGATGAGGCTTGCCCTCTGATCTTTTCTTGGTGTAATACGCGGCAAAAACTGGTTCGTTGGAGATAAGAGGCAAGCAACAGTTCATGAGAGCGTACCGAAGCCTGGATGAGCCGTGTTTGACCATATGTCCGGTATACTCAGATTGCCCGGATTGAAAATAACCTGGTTCCAGACCTGCAAAGGCAAGCATTTTGGAAGGGTTCTGAAATTTGCTGAAGTCTCCAAACTCAGAGAGAATCATGGCGGCAGAGAGCTCTCCAACGCCGGGAATGGATAAACAGGGTGGATCGATTCCCCGAACACACTCTTTAATTTGAGCGTCAAATTCATCCACCTTGGAGTCCAACTGGGAGTAAAGCTCCAGAAGGATATTCATCTGATCCAGGAGATAATCGCTTTGAGTTCCAACAGTGTTTTTTGCCAAGGCTTTGAGCTGGGTGAAATTACTCAGAGTGAATCTGCCACGGGAAAGTTTGCGCAGGGCTTCATAAGAGCGTGCGTTCATGTTGGCGATCCGCTCTGGCGTCTGGTAGTGCGCAAGGATGTACAGGGCTGTGACAGAAAACTTGTCTTTAAAGAAGGGTTTGAACTCAGGAAACAGTTTATCCAAGACGTTGGTAAGCTCCACCAGTTGTCTGCTGCGCTGGCGAACCAAGCTATTGCGAAATCTTGTGAGTGACTTTAGCTTATCCAAGTGGTAGAATGAGGACGGATAGGGCTTGTACTCTACCGCCATCACATACTGGGCGATGCTGAGCGCATCAATGGAGTCGGTTTTCGTATTTCTGAGGGATTTGCTGCGAACGAATCTGGAAACCAGAAGCGGATTGAACTCCATAAAGGCGAAGCCGTTGGATTCAAGGAACTGCTTCAGATTTTGCCCATAGTGGCCGGTAGATTCAAGCCCTATCTTCTTTTCACCTTCCAGACTGTCCAGCAGCGCCTTGAAATGCGAAAAGCCCTCCCGGTCATTGGAAAAAGACCATGAGGGCATAACGGTATCACAGAGTTCATCAATGATGGCGCAGTCGTGTTTGAACTTAGAGATGTCGATTCCTACAAAGTACATGGATTTCCTCCTTTGTTTAGATTAGCACTGCTGGTCTCCACAGATGGCTTGTCCATGTATTCACGCAAATAAAAACGTCAAGCGTTAACCAACTAATCACCAATACAGGCAAGCCACTGTGGTCTGAGTCACCTCAAAACAGTCTTGCTGTAAGAATATAGGTACAGATCCACAGTGCTTGACCTGATTATACTGCAGGTAGCTACTCCTGCTGTATAACCAATTTTCGAGGAAAGGAGAATTAATAAAACCACCCCTTTCGAGATGGTTTTATTATACGTGAGAGTATGGAGGAACTGCGCAAACGGCAGAAAATCATATCCCAGCTTGTGGAGGCCCGTCTGGAGCAGGGCATTTCCCAGGCAGAACTGGCAAGGCGGCTGGGAATCCAGCGTTCCGGCATTAACCGCCTGGAAAGTGGGACACAGAACCCCACGCTTGATATGATCTTAAAAATCGCCTCGGCGCTGGGAAAGGATGTTTCACTGGAACTGAACGACAAGGAGGAGCCTATGAGTAATGTTTACAGTCTCCGCATTTATGATACGGAGCTAATGCGCTTTTCCATGGAAAAGCAGGGCTTGTCCGGCCTTGTGGCTGAAATCTTATACACCAACGAGGAGCAGGCCCATTTGCTGCCTTTGGATATGGAGCGCACCGGCGAGGGCGTCATTCATTGGCTGGAGCGGCGGGTTATCCCCAAAAACCGCGCCTTTGTGGACGAGATTTTGAAAACCCTTGGCCTCAGCCACAACGACACCAAGGGAATCATCGATGTGTGCAAGGGGCTGTCGCTGAACGACAGCTATTGGGTGGTGCCGGAAGGATTTGAGGGGAAATTCTCCCAATACAATCTTTACGAAAATCGCTTTTCCGAGATACTGGCGCTGGTGGCCTATACCGGCGCAGGCGGGAGCCGGCAGGCGTTTACCACATCCCCGGAGCTGACCACAGGCGGTATGCTGCCCAAGGCGTGGCGTTATGTGGAGCACGATGGGATTTATCTCTATAAGGGCGGCACGACCGGCGCGTCCAATACGGGCCGGGAACCGTACTGCGAGTATTATGCTTCGCAGATTGCGGAAACCATGCGTCTGAACGCCGTGCATTATGACCTGGAGAACTGGAAAGGCATTACCGCCTCTAAGTGCGCCCTGTTTACCAACATCGACACGGCCTATATCCCCATCGGGCGCATTGTCCGAACCGGGGGCATTGCCGCCTGCCTTGCCTACTATGACAAGCTGGGGCCGGAGTTTTCCGAGCAAATCCGCAGTATGCTGGTGTTTGACGCCCTGATTTACAACGAGGACCGACACTTTGGAAACTTTGGCGTCCTGCGGGATAACCACAGCGGCAGCATCATTGCGCCCGCCCCCATTTTTGACAACGGGCTGTCCCTGTTCTGCTATGCCGGTAAGGAAGATTATGCAAATCTGGACGAGTACGCCAAAACCCGTTCCAACCCGTACAACATCTCCTATGAGGAGGTGTGCGCGGAGGTTATGGGGCCAAAGCAGAAAGAGCAGCTCCGCCGTATGATCGGGTTCCGGTTCAAGCGCCATGAAAGCCTGGGTCTGCCGGAAGAACATTTGCAGGCCATTGAGAAGCATTTGGAGGGCCGGGTGCGTAAGCTGCTGGCAATCCCCACCCGTCATCTGAAACAGGAAAAGGCGCGGTAAAAACGAATACCTTTTTGGAGAGCGTTCTGAAAATGGACGCTCTTTTTTGTTGCCCATTTTTAGAGAGGAGCGTGAGCGATGAACCATTATGATGTTACCATCCGCGAAACGCTGGAGGTGAAAATGAAGGTGGCGGCAAACAGCCGGGAGGAGGCCGAGCAGTTTGCCAGGGATCAATGGAAACGCGGCGAGGTCGTTCTGGACGCCAGCCATTTTACAGGCGTGGAGTTCCAGGCAAAACGCTATTCCCGTGACCGGGGTGAGCGATGAGCTCTTTTTTCGCCTGTCCCGCAGGGGAATGGAATGTGATCTACTAGCAAGCAACGCCGATGGTCACCCACCGGCAGAAGAAACTCAGGGGAGCCCCCCTGAAACCCCAGGAAGGAGGTATCCTTGCGAAAGAGAAATTGCCGTGTTCAAGTGCGGCTGACGGAAAGCGAACACCGGAAGTTTTTAGACAGGGTAAAACGGAGCGGGCTGACTCAGGAGGCCTATCTGCGTCATCTGGTCAATGGCGTCATCCCGCGAGATGCCCCGCCCCCGGAGTTCCACGTTTTTATGAGGGAACTATACCGGATGAGCAATAATCTGAACCAGATCGCCCAGAAAGCCCATAGCCTCCACGTTGTGGATGAGTTGCGATATGAGGAGGCGGTGCAGCGGCTGGACCAGCTCATCCTGGATCTCACCGAAGCTGTTATCCTGCCCCGGAGGATGTAAGGGTGGCAGTCACATCTCTATGGGCAGTCAAGGGCTGGCTAGGGAAAGTGGTCCTTTATGTGGAGGACCCAGAGAAGACTTCTGACCCAAAGCGCTATGAAGAAAGAGGCTCCGCCTCACAAGACCTCGATGATGTTATCCGGTATGCAATAGACCAAGAGAAAACCACATTGCCAGAGGAGGTCCCCTATAGGCAGCGGTTGGTGTCCGGTGTCAACTGCAATCCAGCCACCGCCCGCAAGGAGATGCTGGCAGTCAAGCGCCGTTTCGGGAAAGAGGATGGGGTGGTAGCCTACCACGGCTACCAGTCCTTTGCACCTGGAGAGTGCACCCCGGAGCTGGCCCATGAGCTCGGCCTAAAACTGGCCCGCCAACTTTGGGGCGAGAGGTATCAGGTGCTGGTGGCAACGCATCTGGATAAAGAGAACCATCTGCACTCCCACTTCGTCATCAACACCGTGTCTTTTGTAGATGGGAAGAAGTTCCACCGCACGGGCCAGGATTACCGGGCCATGCGGGAGGCATCTGATGCTTTATGCCAGGAGTATGGCCTATCTATCATCGAGGCTCCTCAGCCAGGGAAAAGCAAGCACTATGCGGAGCACCAGGCGGAACAGCAGGGGAAGCCCACCTGGCGCTTCCTCATTAAACGGGATGTGGATACTGCCCTTCGCCAGTCCATGACGGAGCGGCAGTTTTTTCATACCCTCCAGCGGATGGGATACGAGGTGAAGGTGGGGGCGGACATCTCGGTGCGTCCCCAGGGGAAGGAGCGGTTTTTCCGCCTGGGCAGGAATTTGGGGGAGGACTACACTCCCGAAGGCATCCGCCGCCAGCTGCTGGAGAAAAGCCGGCCAGAGCGGGAATACCCCCCTCATCCCCGGAAAGTGAAATTCCACGGCCAGATGAAGTCTGCTCGAAAAGCCACAGGATTCCGGGCGCTTTACTACCATTACTGCTACCTGCTGGGCATTTTCCCCCGGAACACACGCCGCCTGCCCCGGCGTGTGCCTCCTGCTCTCCGAGAGGAGCTGTTGCGGGGGGAGCGATTTTCCCAGGAGGTTCGGCTGCTGTCCCAGTATAAAATCGACACCATGGAGCAGCTGGAAGCCCACCAAGGGAAGGTGGAGGATGATTTGAAAGCACTGCTCTCCCAACGGACAAGCCTCTACCGCCAATTTCGCACGGTGGGAGTCCAGTCTAACCCGGAGCGGAAAGACTGGGTAAAGCAGGAGATTTCCACCCTCACCGGGCAAATCAAGAAGCTGCGAAAGGAAGTGGCGCTGTGCGAGGACATTGCCCAGCGCTCGGAGAAGATGCGGGAAAATCTGCGGATGGCGCGAGAGGAAAAAGAAAACTCCTCCCCGAAAAGGGAGGAGTACAGGTCACGTTGAAGATCCTGCATCTAGCGAATCGCCAAAGAGAACGGCCAGGTAATTTCGTCTGCCGTACAGGATGCGGTCGATATAAACGTCCTGGGCAACCACCCGGTAAAAGGTCAGGTAATTGCCATAAACCAAGAAGCGGTATTCGCTTTCCACAGGGACGATGGAAGACAGGGGCGCGCCAATCCCGCTCTGTTCTTTCAAGCGGGAGATCTCCTTTAAAATAGCCTTTACCGTTTGTGCCGCGGCGTTGGGACTGTCCAAATCTTCCGCAATGTACTGCTTGATCTCAGCCAAGTCCTGCCGGGCATCGTCAGAGATGTGCAGCTTATTCATCCAGGACCCCCAGCTCCCGCTCCACTTCCTCTAAGGTGAACCAGCCTTTTTCATCACCGGATTTCCGGCCTTTCGCCAGCTCGTTCATCAGGCGGATGATGGCCTGGGCGCGTTCATAGTCGTGGATGTCCATGATGGCGTATTTGCCCCGGCCATTCTTGGTGAGGAAGACAGGCGCGCCAACGGAGACATCCTGGAGCACCTCTGTGTAGTTGCGTAAATCAGAAATCGGTTTGATGTTCGGCATACAAAGCACCCCTTTCCTCTAAAATTATGCTGTTTCTATTATACCACATTTGCTGTAAAATTCAACGAAGAATTTACTGCAAAGTTTAGAATGGAGGATGATTGCATGAATGTATTGGTAGTAGAAGCCGGCATTCTCCCTTATGAGAGGGAGATAAACGGGCTGAAAGAAATGCAGGCGGTGGTGGGAGGCCCCATCACCGCCATTTATCCTTGGGAGGATCAAGCAGCCGTTGTCTGCAACGAGGAAGCGCTGTTGCTAAACCTGCCCTTCAACCGCAGCGTGGAGGGCGGCTATGGCGGCGTGTTTGGTCCGTTTTTTGTCTGCGGACTTGGCGAGGAGGATTTTTGTTCTCTCACCCTAGAACAGGTGAAAGCCTACAAGGCCAAGTTTCGTCAAGCGGAGCTGCTGGTTGGCTTCCGTGGTCAGGAATCTGTAACCATGAAAGTCCCCGCCCGTCCCAAGGAGACGATTAAACGTAATTCCCGAACCCAAGACCGGGAACGGTAAGGGGGTGACTGCCCATGTACACCGAGGCACCCGACCAAGTTCTCCGTCTCAGTTTAGAGGGGGCGGAGTTCGCCTTAAAAATCTCCGGCGCGGCGGCCAAGAACATCGCCGCCGCCCTGTACGCCGTGCTGAAAGACCAGAAGCGCACCAAGGGCAAGGCCTGGATCACCACCATGCTGCGGCAGCAGCGCCCCATGACCATCTATACCATCAGGAAAGAGGACTGCTCAGAATATGCCAAGCAAGCCAGAGGGTATGGCGTCCTCTACGCCCCCATCCCTGTGAAGAAAGGGGACGACACCGTGGACGTCATGGTGTTCCAGGACGATGCCGCCCGGGTCAACCGCATTGTGGAGCGGTTGGAGCTGACCGTGCTGGATACTGCCTCCATCCGGAGTGAATTGGAGCCGTCCCTGGAAAGGGAACGGCCCCAGGGCAAGGGACCTGTACCCGAAAAAACAGCAGAAGGACCTGTTCAGGCGGAGCAGTCCCCCGAGGACAAGCTGCTGGATGAACTTCTGGAAGGGCCGGCTCCACAAGCCAAGGAAACAGGCCCTTTCGTTCAGGGGACGGGCCGTTCTCCGTCCGAGAATACCTCCGCGCCCAGCAAGAGCTTCGAAAAGGATTCTTCTGAGCGTTCTTCTGTCCGGGTGGAGCTGCGGGAAATCCAGGCCCAACGGCAGAAGCAGACGGCGGACTCCCGTCCACAGCAAGTGAAAAAGAAACCGGCAAAGGGAAAGGAGAGATAAATTTTGACCCCTTATGATGAACTTTTGAAGCAGGAAAACCAGGATACACAGCCCTACAAATTGGCATGGTGGCAGGTCAAGGAACGCCAGCAGCGCCAGGAAGCATACAGCTTGTTAAATAACGCCTTTGAACAGTTTTCCCAGGGGACAGGGGATGTGGCCGGCTTCCTGGATACCTATGGGCGCTTTGACCGTTACTCTCCCCAAAACGCGCTGCTCGTCCATGTCCAATCTCCCCATGCTTCCAAAATCGGGGACCACAAATACTGGCAGAGCCAGGGGGTAGAGATCCTCAAATCGGAAAAGAGGGAACCCATCCTGATTTTGGAACCGGGAAAGGCGTACCAGCGGGAGGATGGAAGCCTGGGACAGCGCTTTTACGCCAAAGAGATGTACGATATTTCCCAGACAACCGCCCAGCCGCAACCCGCTGTTGCCTGGGATGAACGGCAGCTTCTGAAAGCCCTCATCCACCGTTCTCCTGTATCCATCCAGGTGGTAGAGCAGCTCCCCGAAGGAGGCCATGGGGCACAGTATGTGCCGGACCAGAATGCCATTTTGGTACAGAAAGGCATGGATGCTCCAGGCATTTTCCGCAGCGTGTCCCTGGAGCTGGCAAAGGCCCAGCTTGCGGCTCAGGAATCCCCAGACCCCCAGGGGTGGAAGTCATTCGGCGTGTCCTATATGCTTTGCAAAAAGTACGGTGTGGACACCAGGGCGTTTGACACCGGCCGTGTAGACCAGATGTTTGCAGGCAAGAGCCTCGGAGACATCAAGGCAGATTTACGGGATATGGAGAACACCATGGGGTGTATCAATTCCCGCATGGCTAAGGTGCTGTATCCCCAGTATGAGAAAAACCGTCCGGGGAGAAAGTATGAAGCCAGATAAGCGCACCTCCCCTTGGCTTGCCGCCTTGGGGATTTTACCAACCGTGTGGCTGGCACTGCTCCTAGCGCCCTTTCTTTCGGGAGGTTTGGAGAGCATTGTGTCGAATCTTCCCCAAGCCATGAACCATCCCTTCCAAATCGTGTGGTGCGAGGACAGCCCCCGGGCGGTCCTCTTTTTTCTTGCCGCCTACGGGTTGGGGGTGGGCGTTTTCCTCTCCCCCCGCCACCCCTACCGGCGGGGGGAGGAACACGGCTCGGCCCAGTGGGGCAACGCCCAGGCAGTAAACAGGAAATACAGCTCGAAACACTTTGCGGAAAACAAGCTGCTTACCCAGCATGTCCGCATGGGCCTAGACACTCACAAGCACCGGCGCAACCTAAACACAGTGGTGATTGGCGGGTCAGGTGCGGGTAAGACACGTTTCTACGCCAAGCCTAATCTCTGCCAGGCCAACACCAGTTTTGTTATTTTGGACCCCAAGGGGGAGTTGCTCCGGGACACCGGCCACCTGCTGGAGAAGAAAGGCTATGAGGTCCGTGTGCTGGATCTGCTCAATATGGAGAAGAGCTTCTGCTACAACCCCTTTGTCTACCTGCGGGATGACAACGACGTCCAGCGTCTGGTGACCAACCTGTTTAAATCCACCACCCCCAAGGACAGCAAGTCCAACGACCCCTTTTGGGACACGGCGGCCAGTATGCTGCTCATGGCCCTGATCTTGTATCTCAAGTACGAGGCCCCGCCCCAGGAACAGAACTTCTCCACAGTGATGGAGCTGCTCCGGGCGGCGGAGGTGAGGGAGGAGGACGAGGAGTACCAGTCCCCGGTGGACGAGCTTTTTGATCGGCTGGAAATGAAACAGCCCGACCACATCGCCGTGAAGTATTACCGGGATTACCGTTCCGGCTCCGCTAAGACGCTGAAATCCATCCAGATCACCTTGGCGGCCCGGCTGGAAAAGTTCAATCTCCGCTCTCTGACGGCCCTCACGGCTACAGACGAGCTGGACCTGCCCAGCCTGGGAGAGAAAAAAGTGGCCCTGTTCGCCCTGATTCCCGACAACGACACCAGCTTCAATTTTTTGGTGTCCATCTTGTACACCCAAATTTTCCAGCAATTGTTCCACCTGGCCGACCACAAGTACGGGGGCAGCCTGCCGGTGCCGGTGCACTTCCTGATGGATGAATTTGCGAACGTGAGCTTGCCGGATGACTTCGACAAGCTGCTGGCCACCATGCGGAGCCGGAACATCTCGGTGTCCATCATCTTGCAGAACATTGCCCAGTTAAAAGCCCTCTTTGAAAAACAGTGGGAGAGCATCTTGGGCAACTGCGATGAGTTGCTCTATCTTGGTGGCAACGAGGCCTCCACCCACAAGCTCATCTCCGAAAGCTACCTGGGCAAGTCCACGTTGTGGCTGGATTCCTATGGCAAGAGCCGGGGCCACAGCGGCAGCTATTCCACCAACACCAGCATCATCGGTAGGGAGCTGATGCAGCCTGACGAGGTGCGGATGCTGGACAACCGGTACGCCCTTCTGTTTATCCGGGGGGAGAGGCCCATTTTGGATGAGAAGTATGAGATCTTAAAGCATCCCAACGTGGCACTGACTAGGGACGGGAAAGCGGCCCCCTATGAGCATGGGGGAACAGGCCACGCCGTGGCAGGAGTCACCGCCCAGCGGGTATCCCAGCCTGTGCAGATCCGCGGGCCGGAGGCGGAGCCTTCCTTTGAACTGCTATCCGATGAAGAAATTAAAAAAATGTTTGCGCTGCAAAAGGAGGAATTGCCTTAT
>OLOH01000667.1_pt1 | contig 22970 bp, 20 predicted proteins | sample 1673221 | NCBI WGS metagenome assembly OLOH01 (sample SAMEA3136767, study PRJEB25190) | human gut metagenome
AGCGGTCTACCCCCAGACCGATGGCCTGACCAGCAATGCCATCGCCAAGTGCGTGCGGCAGCTGCTGCCCCATGCAGAGCTTCTGCCCGACCCTCTTCCGCCGGAAATGCTGGCAAAATACCGTCTGCTCTCCAAGGCAGATGCCGTACGGGCCATCCACTGCCCTGCCACCGAAGAGCAGGCCTATGCAGCCCGGCGGCGGCTGATCTATGAAGAACTTCTGGTTTTGCAGCTGGGCATTGGCCGGATGAAAAACCGGGGTGCCGCTGCCACCGGTGCGCCCATGCAGCTTGCCGACCCGTCCCTGTTCTGGGCCAGCCTGCCCTTTTCCCCCACCGGAGCCCAGCGCCGGGCCGTGAGCGAGATTCTGGCCGACATGGCGGGCGAGACTTCCATGAACCGCCTTTTGCAGGGCGATGTGGGCAGCGGCAAAACGCTGGTGGCGGCTGCCGCCATCTGGGCGTGCATCCGGGCGGGGTATCAGGCCGCGCTGCTGGCGCCTACCGAAATTCTGGCCGCGCAGCACGCCGAGGGGCTCAACCGGCTGCTTGCCCCCTTCGGGATGCGGGTGGCCCTGCTGACCGGCGGCATGAAGGCCGCTGCACGCCGCACCACCCTTGCCGCCATCCGGAACGACGAAGCCGACCTTGTGGTGGGCACCCACGCCATCCTCAGCGAAGGCGTGGAGTTTGCCCGGCTGGGTCTTGCCGTGATCGACGAGCAGCACCGCTTTGGGGTACGACAGCGCGGAATGCTGGCCGAAAAGGCCGCGAATCCGCACCTGCTGGTGATGAGCGCAACGCCCATTCCCCGCACGCTGGGCCTGCTCATCTACGGCGATTTGGACATCTCCATTCTGGACGAGCTGCCGCCGGGCCGCACACCGGTCAAGACCCGCTGCATCACCGGCAAAAAGCGGCGCGACCTCTACCATTTTCTCGATCAGGAGATTGGTAGAGGGCGGCAGGTGTATCTGGTCTGCCCCGCCATCGAGGACACACCGGATGGCGGGCTGAACGCCGTCAAGAGCTACTACGAGGACATTGCCAAAGCCCTGCTGCCGGAGCGCCGGGTAGGCCTGATGCACGGCAAGCTCAAACCCAAGGAGAAAGCTGCCGTGATGGAGGACTTCAAAGCCGGACGGCTGGACGCACTGGTGTCCACCACCGTCATTGAGGTGGGTGTGGATGTGCCCAATGCCAGCGTAATGGTGATTGAAAACGCAGAGCGCTACGGTCTGAGCGCCCTGCACCAGCTGCGCGGCCGCGTGGGACGCGGTGCAGCGGAGAGCTGGTGCTTCCTTGTCAGCGACAACCAAAGCGAAAACGTACAAAAGCGGCTGAAATTTTTGTGCAGCACCACGGACGGCTTTGCGGTGGCGCAGTACGATCTGGAGACCCGCGGCCCCGGCGACTTTTTCGGCAGCCGCCAGCACGGCCTGCCCACCCTGCAGATCGCCGACCTGATGAACGACACCCGCACCCTGCACGCTGCGCAGACGGAAGCCGTTGCCATGCTGGCCGACGACCCGCTGCTGGAAGCGCCGGAGCACGCACTGCTGGAACAGCAGGTGCAGCAGATGTTCGAGAAAGCCGGAGCCATGAACTGATCCGGAGGTTTTTGCGCACAAGCAACAGCAAATGCAAAAGCCGCTGCACGGCTGGTGCAGCGGCCCCTGTTATCGAACGGAACGCTTTGCGTGCCGTTCGCCCATGCTTATCACATCGCAGAACACGCAGCGGCTTTTGGTGGAAAGCTGGGTATCCTTATGGTAGCAGCCAAAAAACCACTTGTCGTAGGTCAGCTTCAACAAAATTTTATCCAGAAAGCTGTGCAGCTGGTTGGTCTCGCCGCTGGCAAGGGCGGTAAAATCCAAAAATCTGCTTGGCGCATCGTGGGTCAGCACATAATCCACTTTGTAATCGCACGCTGCAAGGTTCTCCTCACAAAAGGCGTATTCCTCCTCCGAAGGCATTTCTTCTTTCCACCAGTTCACGCCGGGTTCCCGATCCTCCACATCCTGGCTTTCCGCACCGCCAAAGCACAGGTATTTTTTATTCTCCAATTCCAGCACGCTGCCGCGGCACACATGGTACACATTGCCGCCCAGTGCCTGCACCTTGCCGCCAAAGCGTTCCTCGGTGGGATACTGCTTTAAAAGGTCGTAGTTTTCGTGGCTGCCGTCCAGAAACAGCAGGGTATACGGGCGCTTGCGCAGCCAATCCAGCTTTTTCTGTTCCTCCTTGCTGCCGTCCCACACAAAGCCAAAGTCGCCCAGTACCACCACGGTATCCCGTTTGCCCAGCCAGCGCAGCTTGCCGTGCTTGAAGCGGTCGATGTCGCCGTGGGTGTCCCCTGTCAGATATACCATTCCTGTCCTCCCTGACCGGATGTGAAATCGGCACAATAAGCCTTGTCACACCCCGCCAAACCTGTTATTATAAAGAATACAGTCTTCCGCTGTGATCTCGTTCTTATCCGGCGCACTGCACCTGTGCCGTGCTGCCTGTTGTTGTATATTTTATCGCTTTTTAAAGGAATTGTCCACATGAAACGTATTTTTGCGCTGGTTTTGTCGTTCGCTGTCCTGTTCAGCTGCCTTGTGCTGCCCGCCGGGGCTATGTTCGACCCCACCCCGGTCTATCAGGTGCAGGCACAGAGTGCCTATATCGTCAACACCGATACCAATATCATCGTCTATGATAAGGACAGCACAAAGCAGGTATCCGCCGGTGGTCTGACAAAGTACATGACCATTGCCCTGCTGCTGACCAACTATGCCGACCATCTGGACGACACCTTCCAGATGCCCTTTGCCATCTCGGATTACGTTTATAACACCAACAACGCCGATATGCGCTCCAACGAGACCTTTACCTACCGCGAAGCCATGTACGCCATGCTGACCCGCAACGCCAACGAAGCCGCCATGGGCCTTGCTTATGCCCTTTCCGGCGGCGACCTCGCGGGCTGGGTGAGCCAGATGAACACCCTGTCCCAGCGCATCGGCACCACCGGCAGCACCTGGACGGATGCCTGCGGCATTGACAGCGGCAACGTGACCTGTGCCGTGGATATGTACCTGATCCTGCGCTATCTGATGAGCTTTGATGCCTTTGTGGAGGTTTCCGGTGCGCCCAGCTTTACCATGCCCGCCAAAGAAAAACACCGTTCTTCGTCTGTTCTGGTCAGCCAGAACGCCGCGCTGAGCAAATCCAGCGGCGGCAAATACTACCGCAGCGCCATGCAGGGCGGCATGTGCGATGTGACCGCATTCAAAAGCGACAGTGGCAATCAGAGCTATGTTTCATGGGCCAATAAGGATGGTGCCACCTATATTTTCTGCGTGATGCAAAGCCCGGACACCTGCGACGATTTCGGCTACGCCAACCGTCGCCCGGCCCTGTGCGAGACCGTGAAGCTGATGGACTGGGTGTTCGACAGCTTTTCCATCCAAGCCGCGCTGGACACCGATCAGGCGCTGGCAGAGATCCCGGTGAAGTATTCCTCCGACACCGACACCCTGCAGCTTTACCCCGACGACAACATGATGACCCTGCTGCCCTCTTCGGGCGACGGCACCGTGACCCAGAAATACTTCCACCTGCCCGACTATGCTTCTGCCCCCATCCATCAGGGCGACGTCATCGGCACGGTGGAGCTGAAGTTGGCCGGGGAGACCATCGGCGTGGTCAACCTCATCGCCGGGCAGGACGTCCACCAGAACACTCTGCTCCTGACCGTCTCGAAGGTGCAGGAATTCTTCCGCAGCCTCTACCTGAAAGTCCTGATCGTCCTCAGCCTCCTCACCCTCGCCGTCTACGGCCTGTGGTGGCTGCTGAACACATGGCACGGCCGGAAGCCGAATAAGAAGATCCATCGCAGATAATCGCCGCGAGGGCGGGAGCCGACAAGCTCCCGCCCTCGTTTCGTTTTAATCAATGGTCGTCTTGGTCCGCCCGACGCCGATGACGGCGGTGGTGATTTTTTTCCATGTGTTGCAGCCGCAGACGCCGTCCACAGAAAGGCTGGTGCGGCGCTGGTAGCCCCGGAGCGCTTCCTCGGTCTTGCTGCCGAAAAGCCCATCGATGCGGGTGCCGGTCTGGTAGCCCAGCGTCGAGAGGGCATCCTGCAAGACCATGACGTAACAGCCCCGGCTGCCCCGCCGCAGGGTGGGATACCCGGCGGTGGTGCCTCTGCACGCGGGGGTGCCGTAGCGGCGGTCAAAGTGGACCCATGTGGGGGTCTGGCTCAGCGGCTCCACATAGCCCCACGCCCCGGTGGAGCGGGCGGCGTTGTAGATGGCCGTGCGCCGGGTCTGGCTCAGGCTCTGGCCCACATCAAAGGCCACGCCCGCGTAGTGCTGGCTGCGGGTGCCGTGGCCGCCCTCCCAGATGCGGCGGAACGCATACCCCACCGGGATGCCGCTGCCGTATTTGCGGCGGGTCAGGTTCCACGCTTCCATCGCCGCGATGGTCGTCCAGAGCACCGGGCTGTTGGATCTGCCCCGGAACTCCCGCAGGGTCAGGGTCCGGTTGGTGCTGTAGGGCATGGGGTCGTTCTCGTTGAGGCTGTTGTAGGTGTAGACCTTATTCTCGTAGGCGTCGTAAATAAGCAACCGTGCCATCCTCACTCCTCCTCACATTCGCAGCTCTGGGCCCGCAGCGCCGCCCATGTTTCGCGGTTGACGATCCCGGTCTGCTCCAATCCGGCCCGCGCCTGTGCCGCTTTGACGGCGACGGTCTCCGCCGGGCCGAAGGACGAATTTTCGGTGACGAAATCCTCGCCGCAGTAGAGATTCGCCCGCCCGTTGAGCCACTGTTCCACCTGCATCACATCCGGGCCGATGCTCCCTTCAGTGACGGCGCGGCCGGGGTAGGCCAGCCCCTGTTCCGCGTCCCGGTCGGGGTTGGGGGTCTTGGCGGCCAGCTGCAAGCTCAGCGCTTCCACCGCCGTCCACGTCTCGGCGTCGGCGATGCCGGTCTCCGGCAGATCCAGCAGGGCCTGTGCGCTGCGGGTGGAAGCCGCCGTCTCGTCGGTGTACCGGTCGGACAGGGGCGGCCGCTCCACACGGTCGAAGTAGTAAGCGATGCGCTGAAGCAGGATGTTATAATAGAACACCGCGCTGCCCTCGCTGCCCACGGTCAGGGGTTTGCCGGGGTAGGGCAGACGCTTCAGAGTGACCACGGGGCCGCTGCTGCGCAGGGCCGAGGCTTTGCCGTAGAGGGAATCCCACGTCGTGCGCCCCACGATGCCGTCCACTGTCAGCCCCGCGAACCGCTGGTAGGCCCGCACCGCGTTCTCGGTGGCCGCGCCGAAACTGCCGTCGATGCTCACGGCAGGGATGCCGGTTCCATAGGCGCTCAGGAGGTAGAGGTAGAATTGCAGCTCCCGCACCGCCGTGCCGCTGCTGCCCCGCCGCAAAATGCCCGGATACTCGCCGGGGCGGAGACTGGCCGAAAGCAGCTTGTTGGCGATGTCGTTGTAGACCTCGTACAGCTTATTCCATGTGGTCCGGCCCACCACGCCGTCGCTGGTCAGGCCGAAATAGGTCTGGAACCGGCGGACGGCCGCAGCCGTGGCCGCGCCGAACCGGCCGTCCACCGTGACGTCGTTCAGGCGGGAATAGACGCTCCGGGCGATCTTGAGCCAGAACTGAATGAGCCGGACATTCTGCCCACTGGCCCCCTGCCGCAGAGCCGTGCCGGGGTAGGCGTTGGGGGTGCCGTTGTCGGACTGGATACTCCGAAACTCGTTGTACACCGCCGTCCATGTCTCGCGCCCCACCACGCCGTCCACGGTCAGGCCATACCGCCGCTGGAAGGCCCGCACCGCGTTGGCTGTGGCCGTGCCGTAGCTGCCGTCCACCGTAATGGGCGGAATGCTGGACTCGTACTGGGCCAGCGTGTTCATCCAGAACTGCAATTGCTCCACAGCGCTGCCCGTGGAGCCGGTGCGCAGGGTGGTTCCGCCCCATGTGCCGTCCGACAGGGTGCCGCTGGAGGTCTCGCCCTCACTGGTCAGCTCGGCCAAGTCCTTGACCGACACGTAGATATAGCTGATCTTATACCACGTCTGCCGCCCCACCACGCCGTCGGCGGTGAGGTCGAACTGCTTCTGGAACGCCTTGACCGTGGCAGTCATGCGGGGGCCGAATCTGCCGTCCACGGTCAGCTTGCCGAGGAAGGGGTAATCCTTGGTGATGCGGTTGAGCTGGCGCTGCAAGGTGTACACCGCCGTGCCGGAGTCGCCCTGCCGCAGCGGCGAGCCGGGGTAGCTCTGGGGGATGGACTGGATGTTGTTGGTGCGGACGATCTCGATGTTGCTGCCGTAGTAGTATTTCAGGATCTGAAGCGGCGTGCGGCCCTGTTTGGCCAGCGTGACCGTGCCCCACTGCTTCAGCCCCGGACAGGTGACGGTCTTGCCATCGCAGTATTCGGAGTAATAGGGATTCACGGTGCCGGTCTTGCGGAGATAGGTGTTGAAGATGTCGTCGGTCAGCCGCACCATGACGTCGAACACCGTCCGCCCGTGGACATAATATTGATCGTAGCTGGTGGAATTGGTGATGTTGAAGTTGTAGCCCTTGCTGGGGTACCACTCAGTGTAGATGCGGTTCAGCGCCAGCGAGATCTGGCAGTGGATGTTGGCCCGGAGTGCCGCTTCGGGCCACGTGGGGTAAACTTCGCTGGACGCCACATTGGCGATATACTTGCGGAACGAGACGGTCACGTTCCGAGCCGAAGCCGCCGGTTTGCCCAGATGGACGGTGATGTTCTTCGGGATGATGACCCGGTCGAGCACGCGGGGAACGCACCCCGCAGTGGGGGCGGTGCCGCTGCCGCCATCCCCCGCAAAGAGGGCATGGGGCGGGATGACGATGGGCGGGTTAGGCACATCGCGGTCCTCCTCGGTTTCGGGGATCATCTCCGGCTGGGCCAGCGTCACCTGCCCCGCAAAGATCTGGACGCCCTGAATGCGGACGGGCCGGAAGCCCGTTTTGGCCGCGGTCAGGCTGCACACCGCATAGGGGCAGCGGGTGGTGTTCTCCGCCTCCAGCGAGAGGGCACAGTCCGGTGCGGTGATGACCACATCGGCGGCATTGCCCTCGGCGTCGGTCGTCCGGACGGCGGTGAAACCGTCCCCCGTGATGTTCACCGTCACCCCCTCCACCGGGGAGGACTGCCGGGCCGCAAATGCCTGAATGCGCAAAATTCCGGTTGCCATAACAAAAACTCCTTTGCCGAAATGTTCACTTGGTTCACCCATAGCGTATTCGGAACGGAGTGGGAAGGTGCAAAGGAACGTTCTCTTGTCAAAAAGTCCAAAGTATGTTATGATAAAAGCAACAAGAGAAAGCAGGTGATCCGATGAGCGAGTCCCATATTTCTCACGATGCAGCATTCGAGCAAAAACATGTGGAAGACCTTGAACGGATCCGCGGCTTCCGGCTCATGGACGATGATTTCATGAGCAAGGTTTTTGAAGACAAATCTTGTGCCGCGCTGCTGCTCCGCATCATTTTGAACCGTGATGACCTGACGGTACAAGAAGTGCATGGTCAGCACGATCTGAAAAATTTGCAGGGCCGTTCCGTCCGGTTGGACATTCTGGCTCTGGATTCCGCAAACCGCGCATACAATGTGGAAATTCAGCGTTCTGACCGCGGAGCCGGTGCCAAACGGGCACGTTACAACAGCAGCCTCTTGGACGCTAATCTGACCCATTCCGGAGATTCATACAGCGATTTGAACGAGACCTATATTGTCTTCATTACAGAGCGTGATATCTTAAAACGTGGTCTTCCTATTTATCACATCGACCGTGTTGTGCGCGAGACCGGGGATATCTTTGAAGATGAAGCTCATATTATCTATGTCAATTCGCAAATCAAAGACGAGACCGCTTTGGGGAAGTTGATGCACGATTTTTTCTGCACCGATGCAACGGAAATGTATTATTCTACATTGGCCGATCGTGTACGCTATTTCAAAGAGGATACGAAAGGAGTGGCAAATATGTGCAGAGCTATGGAAGAAATGCGAAATGAAGCTGCTCGTGAAGCAACACATGCCAAAGCTGTGGCTGTTGCATTGAGTATGCTTGCAGATGAAATGCCCCATGACAAAATTGCAAAGTACTCCGGTCTCTCTCTGGATGAGATCGCGACCTTGAGCCAGAAGAGACCCGCATAAGTTTTTGTATCCGCAAAAAAACCTCCATCCGAGTGCGTAAAGCACCAGATGGAGGCTTTCTTTTTGGAGAGAATTTGGTTCAGATAAAGCTTACCGCTTATACTTGGCCGCGGTCTGCAGACGCTGCATGGCGCGGTCAAGGGCGATCTTGCTCTGGTAGTATTCGTGCATACTCTGCTTATGCTGCAAGCGCTCTTCAGCGCGGATGCGGGCGGCCTCGGCACGGTTGCGGTCGATGTCCTCCGGGCGCTCGGCGCTGTCCACCAGCAGCAGAACAAAGGTGGGGGTGACTTCGGCGATGCCGTCGCCCACCAGCACCTCGCGGGTCTCGCCGTTCACGGTGAACTTCGCAATTCCCATGTGCAGAGCCACCAGTACCGGGTTGTGCCCGGCCTGAACGCCGTACACCCCGTCGCCGGTGGGGAGGATCAGGCTCTCGCAGTCGCCCTGATAGAATTCACCGCTGGAAGCAGTGATGTTCAACATGAACTTTTCCATCAGACGGCACCGCCCTTTTCCTCCGCGAGCTTGTCGGCGGCCTTCTTGCGGGCATCGTCAAGGGTGCCCACGTTGAAGAAGGCCCACTCCGGCAGATCATCGCACTGGCCGTCCACGATGGCGGCAAAGCCCTTGACGGTCTCGGCCAGCGGGACGTACTTGCCCTGCAGACCGGTGAAGTTCTCGGCCACCGAGAAGGGCTGGGAGAGGAACTTCTGCAGCTTACGGGCGCGGGTGACGGTGAGCTTGTCTTCCTCGCTCAGCTCATCCATGCCGAGGATGGCGATGATGTCCTGCAGCTCCTGATAGCGCTGCAGCGTCGCCTGAACCTTGCGGGCAACACGGTAGTGCTCCTCGCCCACGATGTCGGCTTCGAGGATGCGGCTGGTGGAGGCCAGCGGATCGACAGCGGGGTAAATGCCCTGCTCAACGATCTTACGGCTCAGGACCGTGGTGGCATCCAAGTGTGCGAAGGTGGTGGCGGGGGCCGGGTCGGTCAGGTCGTCGGCGGGGACGTAGACAGCCTGAACCGAGGTGATGGAACCATCGCGGGTAGAGGTGATGCGCTCCTGCAGAGCACCCAGCTCGTTGGCCAGCGTGGGCTGGTAGCCGACGGCGGAGGGCATACGGCCCATCAGGGCGGAGACTTCGGAACCGGCCTGCACGAAACGGAAGATGTTATCGATGAACAGCAGGACGTCCTTATGGGTCTCCTCGCGGAAGTACTCGGCCATGGTCAGGCCGGTCTCCGCGACGCGCATACGGGCTCCGGGGGGCTCGTTCATCTGGCCAAAGACCAGCGCAGTCTTGTTCAGAACACCGGAAGCGTTCATCTCACCCCAAAGGTCGCAGCCCTCGCGGGAGCGTTCGCCCACGCCGGTGAAGATGGAGTAGCCGCCGTGCTCGGTGGCGACGTTGTGGATCAGCTCTTGGATCAGGACGGTCTTGCCGACACCGGCGCCGCCGAACAGGCCGATCTTACCGCCTTTTGCGTAAGGAGCCAGCAGGTCGATGACCTTGATGCCGGTCTCCAGAATTTCGGTTGCAGGTTTCTGCTCTGCAAAGCTGGGAGCCTTGCGGTGGATGGACCAGTGGGGCAGGTCGTCCACCGGGCCCTTGCCGTCGATGGGGCGGCCCAGCGGGTCGAACATGCGGCCCAGCGTGCCTTCGCCCACCGGGGCGTTCAGGCCATGGCCGGTGGCGGTGACCACCATGCCCTTGCCAAGACCCTCGCTGGCAGAAAGCATGATGCAGCGCACCGTCGTCTCGTTGACGTGCTGCGCCACTTCCATCGTACGCTCGGTGCCCTCGGCGGTCACCGTCAGCGCTTCCTGCAGGGCAGGCAGCTTGCCCTCGGTGAACTTGACGTCCACCACGGGGCCCGCTACGCGAATAATAGTTCCCTGTATCATACGATTGCCTTTCTCATAGAATCGATACTCCCTCAGTCACAGCTTCGCTGTGCCAGCTCCCTCGGCGAGAGAGCCGCTAAAGCCTCTCTCCTTGAGGGAGGCGGCATCGCTTAGGTGATGCCGGAAGGAGTAAGTTTTACTCATTGTTCTGTACTGCCGCCGCACCGCCGATGATCTCGGTGATCTCCTGTGTGATGGAGCCCTGACGGGTGCGGTTGTATTCGAGCTGAAGCTCGTGGATCATGTCATTCGCGCTCTTGGTGGCCGAATCCATGGCGGTCATGCGGGCGCTCTGCTCGGCGCAGAAGCTCTCGGTCATGGCGCCGAAGATCATACCGTGCATATAAATGGGCGCTGTCTGCTCGAACACGGTCTTCGCATCCGGGAACATCTCCACCTCGCCCCGCGGGTCACCCAGACCTTTGGGCGTGGGCTTCAGGTGCTCGCGGTCCAGCGGAAGCAGCCGCTCCATGACGGGTTCACTGGTCAGGGCATTCTGGATCTTGGTGTAGACGATGTACACCTCATCCAGCTTGCCGGACTTGAAATCGTCGATGGCGTCCACGGTGATATCGCGGGCACGCTGCAGCGTCGGGGCCGTGGCGCCGTACTGGAACTCTTCCACCAGACGCGGGTCCTTATGGAGCAGGGCACGGTAGCCGACCTGACCGATGACATAGAACCGGTCGTTCTGGTCTGCATGTTCCTTGAGGAACTTGAGCAGGTTCTGGTTGTAAGCACCGGCCATGCCCTTATCGGCGGTCAGCACAAGGTAGGCCCGCTTGGGGTTCTCCACATTCCGCTCATGGAAGTAAGGGTGGACCGGCTCATCCGGCAGATGGGGCACGACGCGGGAAATGGTATCCCGCATCCGGGTGAAATACGGCAGAACGTTTTGGTAGTTCTGGCGTGCCTTGCGGAGCTTGGAGGAGGAGATCAGGTACATGGCATTCGTGATCTTCATGGTATCCTGAATGCTCTCGATCCGCTCCTTGAGCAGCTTACTGGACGGCATGGCTCTCCCCTCCCGCATAGGCCTTCCACGCGGTCAGGATGGCATCCACCTGTTCCGGCGTGATCTTGCCGGTGGAAGTGATGGCGTCCATCGTGCCGGAGACATCGGCCTTGAACGACCGCACGAAGGCGGCCGTCTTGGCGCGCTGCTCCGTCAGCGGGACAAGATCCAGCATCCCGTGGGAAGCCAGCGTCAGGATCACGACCTGCTCGGCATCGGACTTGGGCTGATAGAGCGGCTGCTTGAGCATCTCAGTCAGGGCCTTGCCGTGCTCCAGCTGGCGGCGGGTCTCGGCGTCCAGATCGGAACTGAACTGGGCGAAGGACTCCATATCCTTATACTGGGCCAGCTCGATGCGCAGGTTGGCATTGGCCTTCTTCATGGCCTTGGTCTGGGCTGCGCCGCCGACACGGGACACCGACAGGCCGACGTTGACGGCCGGGCGGTTGCCCGCGTTGAACAGGGCGCTCTCAAGGAAGATCTGACCATCGGTGATGGAGATGACGTTGGTGGGGATGTAAGCGGAGACGTCGCCCGCCTGCGTCTCGACGATGGGCAGAGCGGTGATGGAACCGCCGCCGAGGTCGTCGCGCATCCGGCAGGAGCGCTCCAGCAGACGGGAGTGCAGATAGAAGACATCGCCGGGGTAAGCCTCACGGCCCGGAGAGCGGCGGAGCAGCAACGAGATGGCACGGTAGGCCACTGCGTGCTTGGACAGGTCGTCGTAGACGATCAGGACGCTCTTACCCTTGTCCATGAAGTACTCGGCCAGTGCCGTGCCCGCATAGGGGGCAATGTACTGCAGGGGGGCGGAGTCGGATGCCGTGGCCGCCACGATGGTGGTGTAGCTCATGGCACCGTGCTTTTTCAGATCCTCGGCCACGCGGGCGATGGAGGAAGCCTTCTGGCCGATGGCGACGTAGATGCAGTAAACGCCGGTGTCCTTCTGGTTCAGGATGGCGTCGGTGGCGATGGAGGTCTTGCCGGTCTGGCGGTCGCCGATGATCAGCTCACGCTGGCCGCGACCGATGGGGAACATGGAGTCGATGGCGAGGATGCCGGTGTGAAGAGGGGTGTCCACGCTCTGACGCTCCAAGATGCCGGGGGCCTGTTTCTCGATGGGGTTGTAGCCCTCCGCTTCCACCGGGCCCTTGCCGTCAATGGGCTCGCCCAGCGGGTCGATGACGCGGCCGAGGAAGCCCTCACCCACGGGGATGCCCGCACGCTTGCCGCTGCGGGTCACGAGGGTGCCGACGCCGACGGACTCGGCACCCTCGAACAGCATGATGCCGAGACGGCCCGGCTCCACGCTTTCGACCATGCCCTTGGCACCGTTCTCGAAGGTGACGATCTCGCCGTACACGGCGCGGTCCATCCCCTCGACCTGCACGATGCCGTCCGCCGAGGAGATGACCACGCCGCCCTCAGCCGAGGTCTCGGCGGGCTTGTAGTCCTCGATGCGGGTCTTCAGGGTAGCCAGATCGGGCTTGCCCGCCATCATGGTGTCCAGCATGTGACGGCCGGAGTTATCGAACATCCGGTCGCCGACCTGCAGGACATAGCCGGAGAGGAGGCTCTCGTCCACGGAGACATTCAGGATGACCTCGGTGGCATCGTAGAGCTTCTTCACTTCATCCTTGATGCGGGTGATGTCCTCTTCCCGCAGCTTGCGGGCTGCACGCAGGTCGGCCTTGACGATGCGGTTGGAGTTGAAAAATTCCTTGCTGAATTCAGTTGCCATTGCCAGCACCTGCTTTCTCCAACAGATCGTCCAGCAGACGGGCATCGTCCTGCGCAGTCAGGTTCCGCTCCAGCAGCTTCTCGCACATGGCGCGGGCAAGGGCCGTGGTCTGGGCGTCGGCCTCGCGCAGCTTGTGCTGGCGCTCGGCTTCGGCCGCAGCCTTGCCCTCGGCCACGATGGCGTCGGCCTGTTTCTGGGCGTCAGCCATCAGCTGCTGCTTTTCCTTCTCGGCCTGCTGCTCGTAGGCTTCGCGGCGGGCAGCGGCTTCGGCGTCCACATTGCGCAGCTTATCCTCTGCGCTGGTCAGGGCTGCGGCGGCATCCTGCTTGGAAGTTTCCGCCGCGGCAATGGCGTCGTCGATCTGCTTCTGGCGCTGTGCAATGACGTTCATGACAGGCTTGTACAGGAACTTCCGCAGCAGCAAGAACAGGATCAGAACGTTGACGACCGTCCACAAAAGATTCAGATTCAGTGTCAGCATTCCGTCATGCCTCCGTTATCAACCCAAGAACAGGATGATCAGCAGGGCAACGACGAAGCCGAAAATTGCAGTACCTTCTGCCAGAGCAGCGCCCAGCAGGAGGTTGGTCTGGATCTTACCGGAAGCTTCCGGCTGGCGGCTGATGGCCTCCGTTGCCTTACCGGTGGCAATGCCGATGCCGATGCCGCCGCCAATACCAGTCAGCGCTGCGATACCAGCGCCCAGAGCTACGAGTCCGTTCATAATAAAATCTCCTTTGTAATGTAATCACTTCTCAGCCCGCGCTGCGTCTGAGATCACTCTTCGTCCCCAATGCTCTCTTTCATGAACAGGGAGGTCAGGAACACAAACACATAGGTCTGGATCAGACCATCGAACAGGTCAAAATACAAACTGAAGACAGCGGGGACGAACACCGGCACCACGAGCTTGATCAGCTCCATGATGACGAACGCGCCCAGCACGTTGCCGAACAGTCGCATGCAAAGGCTCGTAGGCCGGATCGCGATCTCCAAGATGTTCATGGGGGTCATGATCGGGGTAGGAGCCGTCAGACTCTTCAAAAAGCCGGGCCCGCCGCGCGCATGGATGCCGGCATACTCGATGAGCACGATGCTCATGAGCGCCAGAGCCGCCGTGACGTTCAGATCCTTCGTAGGGGGCTTGATGCCGAACACACCGATGAGGTTGCTGCACCCGATGTACAGCGCCACGCTCACCAGATACGGCACATACCGTTTGCCGTTTTCGCCCAGCAGCCCGACGAAGAAATCGTTGATGGTGGTCACGACCGTCTCAAGGACAGCCTGACGCTTGGTGATGTGTTCGACCCGCAGATTCCGCGTCAGCAGGATCGAACCGAGGACCAGAAACGCCATGATGCCCCAACTGACGACCACCGACTCCGGGATGAAAAGCCCGAAGACCGAGACCATTTCAACGTTCAGCTCTTCTTTTAAAGCAGCAGTCAACGCATTCATTCTTTTTGCACTCTCTCCTTTCTCATTTTGTGGTATGTATCATAGCACGATTGTGCCGAAATTTGTAGCCGCCCGCCCCAGATTCTACTTTTTGTTATATTCCATTTCACGGAGCGCGGAGAAGTGTTGTGCAATTTGCGCAAATACTTGAATATTTCTTATGCCTTTTGCACAATTCCTTAACCAAATCTTAGTTTTTGCTTCGTCTTGTACGGGTAAAATGAGGCAAAATCGGCACATTATTCACTATATGTATAGCCGGTATATCAAATTTATATGGGAAGCAGGGCTGAGATGTAAGGGCTGTACCGGGTTCACTTCTTTTCACCGCGGCGGAACAGCAGGCGGAAAATAGCACGAGACAGCGGGCCGCAGTAGAACATCTGCCAGCACAGGGCCATGGGGAAATTGCAGCCGAAGGTATGCACCCACGTGCCGAAGCTGGGTTCCTTGAACAGCACGGTGGCGATCAGGCTCATGACCGGGCACATACGACCCGAAAGTTTTGGTCGAGTTTCATGTATCCCAGCTTTTTGGACTTTTGGTGCAAAAACAAGGGACAATTGTTGTACAGTCTGCGAATAGACAAGCGGCCCCGTTTTGAGTATAATAAAGCCAGAAACCAGAGAAGTACAGCAGAAGCTCAAATGAGAGCTAACCCCGCTGACTTGAAGCAGAAAGGAGCGAGACCGATGGTCGATATGGAACCCGCACAGTTCGGACAGACTGTCGGGGTTCGCTGAGAAGCAAAACAGAGGCTCTCCACAAACGGGATGTATCCCCCGTATAAAAAACACAAAAATAAGAGCCAGTCTTGAGCATTCATCACGCGAAAACAGAACAGTCTGTCGAGTATAAGACCCCATGGCGATTCAAATAGATCCGCTTGAGGTGATCCCAATGAAGAAAGCTTTTGCGCGGACGAAGATATTTGAATGACCAAAAAGGAGTAACTCCAATGTACTAAGCAGTGGAACCCCCAGCAAATCTAACTCGAAAGAATGTGGTAATATGAAATTCATCTTCATGATCTCTGTACCGCAGTCCAACAGTTAAGAAAAGGGTCAGTCCAATGCACACGAGTAGCTAGTCCCCCTTGAAATAGATTCCAGTTTTCTGATAGTTTCTAAGGAGAGTCACCCTATGAAACGTACAATCCGAAAATGAGGAGATCCAAGGAGAAGAGGCTTATGACTCCGAAGAAGTAAGTATCCAGCCGGACGAGGGCTTGCAACCGCCTCATCCGGCTGGTTTTTTTGTTCCTTCGCACATTTTCCGGGCAGAATGTTCCGTTCCGGGTTGAATCCCGTCCTTGCTTTTTCACCCCCCCCTATGTTATACTTGTGGAAAAAGATGGAGGTGTATCGTATGGATTCGTTCTTCTCGTCTTCCACCCTGTTCAACATTGTGCTGGCCGTGATCTGGTTCATCTCCGGCATCCGGGATTTTCAGGGCAAGGACCCGCTCATCAAACTCCCCTTCAACCAGTACGTCCGCGACCCTGAGTACCGCGCGTTCTGGCAGAAAAAGAACGGCGTATTCTACATGCTCAATGCTCTCGCCTTTCTGATCCTGGCCTTTACGCCTGTCACATCGCTGGTCTACCGCATCCTCTTCGGGGTTGCCATCGGGGGCGACCTTCTTTATCTCGTTGCGTATGAGAGTTGGAACCATAGCGCCGATTGAATCGTTCTGGCCTGGTTCCATTCCAAAATTTTTCTTGCTCCTCCTGCCGTTCTCTGCTACAATGGAGAAAAACGCAGGAGGATTTTTTCTTATGGTCAAGCATGTGATTCTGTGGCAGCTCAAGGAGGAGCTTTCCGACGCCGAAAAGGCAGCGATCAAAGCGGGCATCAAGACGGGCTTGGAGGGGCTGGCCGGGCAGATCCCCGGTCTGGTGGAGATCCACGTCAACATCAACGCTCTCCCCTCTTCCAACGCCGACCTGATGCTGGACACCACCTTCGAATCTGCCGAGGCGCTCAAGGGCTATTCCACCCACCCGGCCCATGTTGCCGTGGCCAACAGCAAGGTGCGCCCCTACTATAAAAACCGCGTCTGCCTCGATTACGAGATTTAACGTTGACAAAGCCGCCTTTTTCGCGTATTATAATAAGAAGAAGGAGTTTTTATGCCCCTTTTGTCATAACACTTGCAAGAGCGCGGCGAAACAAGGTGTTACTACGGAAGTCTGAGCTCCCGTCCCTGCCCGGAAACTCCGGCAGGACGGGAGCTTTTTTGTGACACAGCCACGATAGAAAGGAAGAGCATATTCCCATGAGCGAGCATAAAACATTTTACATCACCACCCCCATCTACTACCCCAGCGACAAGCTGCACATCGGCCACAGCTACACCACCGTGGCCTGCGATGCGCTGGCCCGCTTCAAGCGGATGCAGGGCTATGACGTCATGTTCCTGACCGGCACCGACGAGCACGGCCAGAAGATTCAGGACAAGGCTGCCGACGCGGGCGTGACCCCCAAGGAGTACGTCGATAAGATCGTGGCCACCGTCAAGGACCTGTGGAAGCTGCTGGACGTCAGCTACGACCGCTTCATCCGCACCACCGACGACTACCACATGGAGTCCTGCCAGAAGATCTTCACCAAGCTCTACGAGCAGGGCGACATTTACAAGGGCGAGTACATCGGTCACTACTGCAAGCCCTGCGAGAGCTTCTGGACCGACAGCCAGCTCGTTGACGGCAAGTGCCCCGACTGCGGCCGCGAGGTCTACGACGCCCACGAGGAAGCCTACTTCTTTAAGACCAGCAAGTATGCCGACCGTCTGCTCAAGCTCTACGAGGAGAACCCCCAGTTCATCCAGCCGGAGAGCCGCAAGAACGAGATGATCGCCTTCATCAAGCAGGGTCTGCAGGACACCTGCGTTTCCCGTACCTCCGTCAAGTGGGGCATCCCTGTCCCCTTCGACCCCAAGCACACCATGTACGTCTGGGTCGATGCTCTGAGCAACTATATCTCCGCGCTGGGCTACGGCAACGAGACCTACCACGATTACGACAAGTTCTGGCCCGCAGACCTGCACATGGTCGGCAAGGAGATCCTGCGCTTCCACACGATCCTCTGGCCCGCCATGCTGATGGCCCTCGATCTGCCGCTGCCCAAGCGGGTGTTCGGCCACGGCTGGCTGCTGATGAACGGCGGCAAGATGTCCAAGTCCGTGGGCAACGTCGTGGACCCCGTCATCCTCTGCGACCGTTACGGCGTGGACGCCATCCGCTACTTCCTGCTGCGTGAGATCCCCTTCGGCAACGACGGCATGTTCACCAACGAGGCCCTGATCAACCGCATCAACAGCGATTTGGCCAACGACCTCGGCAACCTGCTCAGCCGCACCGTCGCCATGTGCGAGAAGTACTTCGGCGGCACCGTCCACCATGTCGCCGGCACCGAGGCCATCGACGCCGAGCTGGAGGGCATGATCAACGGCCTGACCGCCAAGGTCACCGCCGACATGGACAACCTGACCATCCCGCAGGCTCTGATGGAGGTCTTCGCCGTCATCCAGCGCGCCAACAAATACATCGACGAGACCGCACCTTGGGCGCTGGCCAAGGACGAGGCCAGCAAGGAGCGTCTGGAGAGCGTGCTGTACCACCTGTGCGAGGCACTGCGCGTGGCTGGCATCCTGCTGAACGCCTATCTGCCCTCCACCGCCCCCAAGATGATGGATCAACTGGGTCTGGACGCTTCCGCCCTCGACCTCGCCAAGACCGTCTACGGTGCACAGGAGACCTACACCGTCCACAAGGGCGACGCTCTGTTCCCCCGCATCGACGTGGCCAAGGAGATCGCCCACCTGAAGGAAGAGGACGAGAAGCGGAAGGCCGCTGCCGAGGCTGCCAACAAGGCCAAAGCAGAAGCCGAGGCCGCCAAGAACGCCCCTGCCGCTGCCGAGAGCAGCGTGGACTTCACCCACGAGGAAGAGATCGACTTTGATACCTTCTGCAAGGTGGAGCTGCGCGTGGCCGAGGTTCGCGCCTGTGAGAACCTGAAGGAGAGCAAGAAGCTGCTCCACCTGACCGTCTTCGACGGCCAGCGGGAGCGCTGCATCCTGTCCGGCATCGCCAAGTGGTTCAAGCCGGAAGACCTGATCGGCAAGAAGATCGGCATCGTCTGCAATCTGGCACCCCGCCCCATGATGAAGGGCAAGTATGTCAGCGAGGGCATGATCTTCGCTGCGGACACCGCAGACGGCGGCTGCTCCATCGCCTTCTACGGCGACGACACCCCCGTCGGCTCCCGCATCCACTAAGCCATGGAACACACTGTTTCGCGGACGGAGAAGCTGGACGCGCTGTTTGGCACACCGATCTTCGCCGTCCTCATCGCGATCTTCTGCAACGCGCTGTGGGGTTCCGCTTTCCCCTTCATCAAGATGGGCTACCGCCTGTTCGCCATTGAGACGGCGGACACGGCCTCCATCCTCTGCTTTGCGGGCGTCCGGTTCATGCTGGGCAGTCTGCTGGTGCTGGTGGGCAGCCTCATCTTGGAGGGCAGACTCCCCGCCCTGCCGCAGGGCAAAGTGCTGGCCGAGTGCTGTGCGCTGGGCCTGTGGCAGACCACGGCACAGTATGCGTTCTACTACTCCGCTGTCGCCCTGCTGACGGGTGCCTTCGGCGGCATCCTGAACAGCACCCAGAGCTTCCTTGGCGTCATCTTCGCCCACTTCCTCTACGGAAATGCCGACCGGATGACCCCCGCCAAGGCCCTTGGCTGTGTGCTGGGCTTTGCGGGCGTTCTGGTGGGCACGCTGGGCAACCATGGCGGTGGCAGCGCCTTCGGCATCTTTGCCATGCTGCTGGCCACCGTCATCTTCACCTTGGCGGGCCCGTGGAACAAATCCGTCACCAAAAAAGCCGACAGCTTTGCCGTCTGCTTTCTGAACCTCTTCGTCGGCGGCGCGGCTCTGCTGGTGCTGGGTCTGCTGCTGGGCGGGCGGCTGACCGTCGTTTCGGCGGCCGGTGTGCTGGACCTGCTCTATCTGGCCTTTATCTGCGGCGCCGGGTATGTCATCTGGGCCTTGCTCATGAAGAACAACCCCGTCAGCCGCATCGCCATCTTCGGCTTTGTGAACCCGGTGGTAAACATCCTGCTCAGTGCATTGCTGAACGGGGAGCCCCTCTTCCGCTGGCAGTACATGGGGGCGCTGGTGCTGGTCTGTGTCGGCATCTGGCTCGTGAACAAGGCCCCGAAGAAGGAGGGCGTATGACCGGCCCCATCTTTGACACCCACGCCCACTACAGCGCCCGCGCCTTTGACGCAGACCGCTTTGCTCTGCTGGACAGTCTGCCCGCCAAAGGCGTGGTGGGCGTCTGCGAACAGGCCACCCACTCCGGCGACGCGCCCCGCGTGCTGGAGCTGGCCCACAAGTATCCGTGGGTGGTGGCTGCCATCGGCATCCACCCGGAAAGCCTTCTCGCCCCGGAGGACTGCGGCGAGGAGGGCCCGGCCCCCACGGTGTCGGTCTACGGCGGCGACTGGGCCGCTGAGATGAAAGCGCTGGCCCCCTATTACGACGACCCGAAGGTGGTGGCCGTGGGCGAATGCGGGCTGGACTACCACTGGCCCGTGCCGAAGGACGCCCAGCTGGCCCTCTTCGAGGCCGAGATCAGGCTGGCGCTGGAACTGGACAAGCCCATCATCGTGCATGACCGCAACGCCCACGCCGACATCTACGCCCTGCTGAAAAAATACCAGCCCAAGGGCATCGTCCACTGCTATTCCGGCAGCGCGGACGACGCGCTCTGGCTGGCAAAGCAGGGGCTCTACTTCGGCTTCGGCGGCGCGTGCACCTTCAAAGGGGCCAAGCGGGCCGCAAAAGCCATCGCCGCCCTGCCGCTGGAGCAGATCGTTCTGGAAACGGACTGCCCCTACATGGCCCCGGAACCCGTCTGCGGCACCCGGTGCGACAGCTCCCTTATCCGCTATGTGGGAGAGTATATCGCGCAGATCAAAGGGGTGCGGGAGGAAGCGGTGTTCCGGCAGACGGCGGAAAACGCCAAACAGGTCTATCAATTGTAAGGCCCATCTTCGTACAACCTCTCAGTCATTGCTCCGCGATGCCAAGGGCTCCCCTACTAGGGGAGCTGTCGCGAAGCGACTGAGAGGTTGTACAAACAGCAATTTTATCTACAAAAGCTGAATTTTATTTCAGTTTCTGTATAAATTCAAATTAAAACTACACTTTGTCAACAAGGAGACTTATCTTATGAAAGCTCGTATTCCGCAGCACCGCGAATTCATCATCAACTTCCCCGACACTGTCGATCAGGCCAAGGCCAACGAGGGCTGGGCCAAGCTGCAGCAGATCGTTGAGGACTACAAGAAGTCCCACAACGGCGCTTCCGTCTACGCCCCCACCTTCATCGAGGACTGCGAGGCCGACGTCAAGAAGCTGCAGGAAGAGTATGGCTTCGAGTACACCGTTGAGTACGTGAAGTAATTTTTCTCTCCGTTTTTACAGCCCGCATAGTAAAAGAGGCCCGGAACCGCTTCGTTCCGGGCCTCTTTGCATTTGCAGGGAGTTTCAGTTATTTTTTTCGACTTTGCTGAGCAGGATGCGGTCGTTATCCAGCGCCTTGCCCGCGTTCTCGCGGAACTTTTCCAGCAGGTCGTCCACGGTAAAGCGCAGATCGAACAAAGTGGCTTGGTCGATCACGCCGTTCCGGATGATGACGCGCGGGCTGCCGGAGACCAGCTTTGCAGCGCGGCGGGACCGCACACACAGCGCGGACAGGAGTATTTCCGTTGCGACAATGATGAACACGGGAACCACGCTTCCGATGAGCGGGAGCTCCGGCGATTCAATTGAGATAGAAGCAAGATTGGAAATCAAAATTGTAGAAACAAGCTCGGAGGGCTGCAGCTCGCCGAGCTGTTTTTTGCCCATCAGGCGCATTGCGCCGATAATGAGCACATAAACGAGCAAGGTGCGGAACAGCAGGATTGCCATGGCGGACTCCTTTTCAATGTATTGGCCCACAGCGGGCCGCTGTTATTGAATGTTGCCCGGTTTGACTAAATTTATCCTGCTCCCGCCATACTAAGGGCACGGGAGGGGATGCATTTGGAACGGACATTAACGACAAGCCTTTTGGACAACAAGCTCGCGCTCAAGGGGCTGTTCGGCACAGCGACGGATTTTTATACAAAGGATATCACACTGATGGGATATCCGGCCTGTATTTGCATGTTTGAGGGGCTTTCCAGTATAGAGCGGCTCTGGATCATGATGCTCGACGTTTTGAGTAAGCCGGACGTTCAGCCGGAGACTCCGGAAGAGCTGTTTGACTATATCCTCAAGCAGACGGCCATTCCGCTGGAGAGCAAAAGCGTTGTCTGTGTGGAAGATGCGCGTGCGCAGCTGACGGCGGGCACCAGCGTCATTCTGATCGACGGCGTAGCACGGGGGCTGGTTCTTTCTACACAGAGCATGCAGTTCCGCTCGGTGCAGGAGCCCTCCGGCGAAGGGGACATCCGCGGCTCCCGGGAAGGCTTTACAGAACCGCTTCGTGTGAACATCAGCTTGATGCGGCGTCTGATACGCAGCGGTGAGCTGATGGTGGAAACGATGACAGTGGGGGAACATACCAAAACGGAAATTGCGCTTTTATATAACACACAGCTTGTCCCGAAGCAGATGCTTTCCACTGTGAAGCGCAGGCTGGAATCGGTTAAGCTGCCGTTTTTGTTCGATACCGGTTATCTGGCGGCGTTTTTGCAGAAAAGCCGATTTTCATTTTTTCAATCGGTAGGATACACGGAACGGCCGGATACTGCCTGCGCAAAAATCTGCGAGGGGAAAATCATTATCATGGCGAATGGAAGCCCTTTCGCTATGATCGTGCCTTATTTTTTCAATGAGAATTTTCAGAGCATGGACGACTATTCCGAAAAAGCATACTTTGCATCGCTTATCCGCATTCTGAAATACTCTGCGTTCCTCATCGCGGTGATGCTGCCGGGCGTATTCGTGTCCGTTGCGAATTTCACGCCGGAGCTGCTGCCGCCGGAACTGCTGTACAAAGTTGCGTCTGCGGAGCTTGCCACGCCGCTGCCGCTGTTTATGGAAGCACTGTTTGTCAATTTTCTGCTGGAGATCGTGCGGGAGGCAGGGCTGCGTCTGCCCAAGCCCATCGGCCATTCGGTGAGCCTTGTGGCGGCGCTCATCGTAGGGGATGCTGCCGTCAGCGCAGGCATTGTGGGCACACCTGTGGTCATCGTGGCCGCAATGACAGCGATCTGCACCTTTGTAGTGCCATCGCTGTACGAGCCGATCACAGTGCTGCGCATCCTGTATATATTGGCCGGCGGCCTCTTGGGGCCTTTGGGTATCGTTACGCTGCTGTTTTGTATGCTGCTGGGGATGTGCGGTATGAATTCTTTCGGTATCCCGTATACAGCGCCCATCGCGCCGGGCAGCAGTGCATTTTGGAGGGACGGCCTGCTGCGGCGCAACTGGCATACGCTGGCGCGGGCAGATTTTTCCATTGACCAGCTGCCCGGAAAGGAAACGGGGGAGACGCAATGAACGAGCATACAACAGTGAGCGCAAAACAGCTCTGTACACTGGTGTTCCTCTCATTGGCGGTGGATATGGCTGTGCGCCCATTTACCTCCGGG
>OLOH01000670.1_pt1 | contig 22886 bp, 17 predicted proteins | sample 1673221 | NCBI WGS metagenome assembly OLOH01 (sample SAMEA3136767, study PRJEB25190) | human gut metagenome
AAGCGGCTGCAACGGCAGATACGTTGCGGTCAATCTGAACAACTACCACACCATTTTCATATCGTTTATTTTCTGATATTCCTTTTTCCCATTTTATTCCTTTGAGGTTAAGATGTCAAGTTTTATGATACTACATCAGATCCTTTTATCAGATATTGCTTTACAAAACTTATCTCATTTCCATTAATTTTCGCCGTAGAAAAATAAGGTCAATTCCATTCAGGTTTTGATTTTTATCAAAATCCCCTGCCTGCCAGTTGGCAAGCTTTGTTTCTGGAACTCGGAGCAGCCATTTCTGCAACAAAACCAAATCTGCCAGATTTGTCTTACCATCTGCGTTGATGTCACCAGAAATCACAGGCGGTTCTGTCATAGTTGTAGTGATAACATCTGTTGTTGCATCCGTCATCTTGGTTGTTGTCGTTGTTGTCGTTGTTGTCATGGTTGTCGTTGTGGTTGCTTTCGTTGTTACTGTGGTAGTTTCCGTTTTTGCCTGCCACTTCTGACAGCTGTTGCCGTTTGACTCCCATTGCTGTACATTCGCACCATTTTCCACGGATGCACCAGCAACTTCTACATAACAGGAATCGCCAGAAGCATGCGTCAAGATGCTGTAAGAGCCATCCAGATTTTTGATGAATCGGAACAACTGCGAGCCGTCTTTATTCGACCACGCCGTAATTGATACATTTTCCCCATTTTTTCTACCTGTTGCTTTCAGTGCATAACTATTGTCCTGCTGGGAACGAATCCAATAATAATTTCCAGAGCCAAAGGCACGAAGTGTCCACTTCTGACAATCCAATCCATTGGATGCCCATTGCTGTATATTTGTGTTGTCTGCCATTTTTCCATCAGCAATGTCCATTACCAAACCAGAATTGGCATTTTCAAAAGTGTAAATTACACCTGTATCCATAGAACAACCAGGGTCTGCTACTGGCTCTAAAATCCAATTTTGACTGCTTGCTCCATTCGACTCCCATTGTTGAACATTTGCACCAGAGGCCTTAGAAGCATTCTCTACTTCTACCACAGAATTTCCATCAGAAATACGGGTTCGGATCTGATAGCTGCCGTCGGCATTTTTCGTCAGCAGAAACTTTTGATTGTCACCGCCATTATAAGTGTAAATGTCAAGGTTCGTTCCATTTGCAGTCTTTTTTCCGGCAACGTCTAACACATACGTTCCGCCATCTCCTACCGCTGAAACCAGATAGTAATATCCTTCTCCAGCACTGCACAGTTTCCAGATATCATGTACCGAAGTGCCATCTGAACCCCATTGCTGTACATTTGCACTGTTTTTTGCTGCAGCACCTGCTACTTGCAAGTATAAACCAGAGTTGACATTTTGGATGCGATAAGTAGCCCCTTCCACAAAGGTTTCTGCCAGCGATGCACTTGGGGATTCTGTATAACTTGCACTTGGCACGCCTGCTGCTGCATACCGCAGATACATTATATTGTTTCGATTATTCTGACAGCTGCTGTAGTTTTCACAATAGGTTTTTGCTTCCTTTGCCGTACGAGAAATGGTATTGTAATTAGAAGTCGGCCGCCATGTGCAGTCCTGTGCATAACCCTCAATGGTTGTTCGTTTACAGTTGACTGCTTTTGAACCGGTTTCCGCATAAGAACCCGGATAAGTTACTGTGTTCCAGTCACAAATGACATTTCCGCCATCTTCATAGTAACAGTTCTCTGCAAAAATTTTTGATGCGGTATGCACTGTATACGCCATACTGAATGTTTTCACATAGTTATTCAGCGAATGAAAATAGCCATACCGCATTAGCCCAGGGCCTCGAGTCAGTGTTTTTTCAAAGCGATTGCTGATGATGGACATACGAGGATAGTTGTTATAGGTTTTATAAGAGTTTTCATCATCTGCCGGATATCCTAGAATCACACCATATTCGTGGAGTCCAAAAGAACAGTCTGAAACGGTGGTATAATCGGCATCATAGCAGCATGCCAAAAATTTATCCCAATCCGGTAAGCCAGTAGATGCTGTATTATAATCGCTATGTCCTACAAAGGTGCAGTGGTCTACCCAAAGATTTTGACCAGAACCCAGATAGACGACAATCGAATCATTCCCGTTGGATTCCGCATCGTGCTGCAATTCAAAGTTTTTTAAAATTAAGTTGTTTCCTGTTCCACTGTTGGAAGAAGTACAGAACTGCACGTTATATAAGGTATGAGCTGCATAGCTGCCGATAATGGTTTTATTGCTGTGCACATAGATTCGACCATCGGGACAATAGTTTCGTCCGGAAGAGTCTTTTTGCAGGGCGGTCACACTCAGGTTTGCTGTGACAACAATTGTATATGGGGCATCGGAAGTGGCATATTTTTTTAGATCAGCGAAAGTAGAAACCTCTACAATCTCGCCGAATAAGCCGCCAATGTCCCCTGCCTTAACATTGCCCGTGTTGTCATCAAAGCAGTATCCTGCAAAGCCCTGTAAGCCATCGGCATTGAGTAGCCAAAGCTGATTCTCTGCTTCAGTATATTTGGCAAGTGTCATACCAGAAGTTCCCTGCGTCAAAGCAAGAGAAGGATCCGAATAGTTTACAATCTTATAGTACAAATCATTACCCAGATGATCCTGCTCCACAGGGACAACATACCAATGTTGAGATTTTGCCGACTCACTACCATATAAAACTACATCTGTTCCAGCAGATTGATTATAATTGCGTGGTGTCAAAAGTCGACCAGACTGTGCGTTGACCAGTTTGAAAAACGTGCCGTTTTTGTCCTTTCCAACTCGGTCGAATCGCCAAGATGCAGACAAATCACTGTCCAATGTTTGCAAAGAAAGGGCTGAACCATCAGATGTTCCGTTTTCTGTTAGAACTTTAGTGTTATCCTTGTTGGCAAGGTGCATAAGCTGTGCAGGATAATCTGTGGATATTGCTGATGCCGATAAGACGACTTTGTCCCATTGAATCAGTGGCAGCAGCCAAGCTGCTAGCAACCCCAGCGACAAGAGCAGTGCTTGCCGTGCACGAATCCATTGTTTCATTTCTTTTTACCTCCTTGAAAATTAGCATATCTGCGAAAGGATATGTCAGCAATGCAAATAAAACATTCAACTTTATTGTACTATATTTTGTAAAAAGTGTCAATGCTGCGATGGAAAAATTTTTGTTGTTTTTCTGAAAAGCACTGCAAAAAAGAGATTTCTCTCAACTTATCCAGAAGTTTTCCTATTATAAAAAGTCCTACGTTTTCACGCAGGACTTTTTATATATATTGCAAAATATTTAATACTAGTTAAAAATTAAAATGATTCCATAAGGTATTTAAACTTTATTTAATCAGTTATTATTTTAATACCACATAATTGTCCGTTGAGGTGGCAATTCAGATTTTTCTGCTGCAATCCAACTATAGCAAATTCCGTATGTTTCAGCGATTTTTGACTGCTATGATCTGCTGCCAGTAGATCTTGCAATGGCGGATCATATGCGTGCCGAACTGTGCTGTGAAACACTGAACCATGCGAATTTGCGGCTTCCGGAGATTCACGGAGCCATTGTGCATTCCGACCGGGACAGCCAGTATACCAGTGCTGCATATCGGGCAGTCATTTAAAAATATGGCATTGTGCAGAGCATGAACCGTGTGGGAGGAAGATGCCATGATAATGCGAGATGTGAAAGCATCTGGGCAAGGATGAAAGAAGAATTGTTTTATCATCGGGGCAGAAAGACAAAACATTACAAAATGGAAGAGCTGAAATTCATGGTCTGGCGGTATTTCATGAGTTACTGGAGCAACCGCAGGATCTGCTTGGCAATCGGTGGGATCCCACCAGCCGTAGAACGGCGTAGGTTCTATTCCGCTTTGACTATCGCTGCTTAACTTCAAAATCCTTGCGGTTAATGTGTCAAGTGTTATTGACAATATCACGATGCTGGCTTAACTATGGAAGTATTGGCCGCAGGCTTCAAAGACGGTGACGGTTTTACATTTTTCGACACTTCCGTTGAAACAAGAGCCTTTATTCGTGTGGGTGCTGTAATTGACGATGAGTTCTTCTTCTTTGACGATGCAGACGGAGGTTTGAGCAATAAATACGCCGAAAAGCTCGATGTGCTAAAGCATTATGAGGCTTCAGAAGAAATTGAGGAAACCCGCAAAATGGGCTTTTTAGATAAGTCTCGTCACGATTTCTACCCCGATGATGTGATGGTTTACTTGACAAGAGAGGGCTTGAATCCGGAAGGCTGTTGGGTACGAATTATTGGTCTTGGCGATCATTTTATCATGGGAACGCTGCTGAATGAGCCAGACCAAGACTTTGGCTATCATAGTGGCGAAAAGGTTGCGTTCTTTGTTCAGAAGCAGGAAGATGAGAGTATTATTCTTTACACTGATATGACACCCAGCCGAAAACTGACCGCTGAGGACTTGGAAGATGGCACATTGCTGAAAGAAGCGGTAGCAGTTTTCAATAAGGAAAGAATCGAAGATCACTTCTTAGATGTACTTGAATTTCTGAGAGACAGTTATGTTTGGATACCATGTAATGCTGTCATGAGTGAAGCTGATATGGCTCGTTTCGAGCAAGCTATGAAAGATGCCGAAGATGATCTCTCTGCATTGGTGGGCGAAGAATTCACCACTAACGATGAAGTAAGATTGGTTCCAGATATTTTGCAGAATGGCGATCAGTTCTATTTCCCTGTCTTTTCGAGTGAAGAAGAAATGGGCGAATACGGCGAGCACTTCTCAAAGATCCAGAAGCCTCTTTTAGAGGTTATCCCTATGGCAAGGAATAACGAAAAGAATGTATCCGGCATTGTCCTGAATGCCTTTACAGAGCCTTTTGTTCTTGATGCCAAGATATATGATATTGTCGAAAAAATGAAATCAAGATTGGAGTAAATAATAATGAGCGAACATAAGATAGATGTTATGTGGGACGATGCGCCTGTAGATGTTTCCACCGAGGTGGGCTTCATTTGGTCTATCGCCAATAAGCTGAGAGGTACATACCAGAGCGACAAGTACAAGGACGTTATTATTCCTATGGTCATTATCCGCCGCTTTGAGTGCGCATTGGAAGCTACGAAGCAGGCTGTCGTGGAGCAGTACAAGAAGAATCCTGCATATCCTGCAAAAGCTATGTGCCGTGTATCGGGGTATCAGTTCTTCAATACGAGCGAGTACACCCTTGCAGAACTTGTCAATGATCCCGACCACCTCGCAGCGAATTTCCGCAACTATATCGAGGGTTTTTCTGCCAATGTGCAGGACATCATCAAAAGCCTTGACTTTGACAAGCAGATCGACAAGATGGATAAGAACAACCGTCTGCTGTCGGTGGTAAAGGCTTTCTCGGAGCTTGACCTCGATCCCAAGACCATTGACAATGTTAAGATGGGATACATCTTTGAGGACTTGATTCGTAGGTTCTCTGAAAATGCCGAAGCCGGCGATCACTACACGGGCAGAGATATTATCAAGCTCATGGTAAACATTCTGCTTGCAGAGGGCTGTGACGATATTTTCGATGACCACAAGGAAATCACCATACTGGACCAGGCAGCAGGCACAGGCGGTATGCTTTCTACTTCATACAACTTCATTCATCGCTATAACCCGACTGCGAATGTGCGTCTGTTCGGACAGGAGATCAACCCTGAGTCCTATGCGATGTGCGTGGCTGAAATGCTTATCAAGGGGCAGAATGCCGAGAATATCCGTATGCAGGATACCATGAAGGCTGACTGTTTCCCTGACAGACAGATGCGTTTCGTGATCGAAAATCCGCCGTTCGGTACGCCGTGGGGCGGAAAGGACGCTGCTGAGGGTGTTGAGCAGGCTGTCAAGGAAGAAAAACAGAAGGGCTTTGACGGTCGCTTTGGTGCAGGACTGCCAGGTTCAGGCGATATGCAGTTGCTTTTCATTCAGTCGGCTGTGAATAAAATGGACAATGCCCTCGGTCGGGCTGCGATCATCGAGAACGGCTCTCCACTTTTTTCGGGCGGTACATCTTCGGGCGAGAGCCAGATCAGACGGTGGCTGCTTGAAAATGACCTGATAGAAGCAATTATCGCACTTCCCGTTGACCTGTTCTATAACACAGGTATCGCTACATACATTTGGGTGCTGTCGAAGAACAAGCGTGAGGAGCGCCGTGGTAAAATTCAGCTCATTGATGCAGGTTCGATCTTCCACAAGCTGCGCAAAGCTCTTGGAAACAAGAAGAACGAGATCAGTCCCGAAGACCGTTCCGCTATCACGAAGCTGTATGCAGACTTTGCTGAGAACGAGCTTTGCAAGATATACCCAAACACGGAGTTCATCTATCGTGAGTACACGGTCATGCAGCCGTTGCAGAGAAGCTATGCCATGACCGAGGAGTGTATCCAGGCAATGCTGTCAAAGGGTTCGCTCTCCTCGCTGTACGATCCTGCAAAGGTGGCAGAGCTTGAAAACGCAGAGGAGCTGACGGGCAAAGAGGTCAAGAAGCTCGAAAGCTATCAGAATAACAAGCCCGTTTACGATGCGATCATTGAATCGCTGAGCGGTGCTGTTTCCGATGCGGTATATCTGTCCCCTGCGGCATTTATGCCCGTACTGACTAAGATACTCAGCACCGCAACAACAGACAAGAAGCTCCTTGACAAGATCGCTGACGGTCTGTCGGTCATGGACAAGTCTGCCGAGATTCAGCGTGACAAGAAGGGCAACATCATCTACGATAAAGAGACAAAGGACACGGAGATCGTGAAGTTTGACGAGAGCATCGAGGACTATATGGCTCGTGAGGTGCTTCCCCATGTTCCCGATGCACAGTGGTTCTTTGAGGAAGATCTGAGCAAGAAGTCGCCTGTTGTCAAGACGGGTGCGGAGATCCCGTTTACAAGATATTTCTATAAGTATCAGCAGCCGAAACCCAGCGAGGAGCTTGAACAGCGGTTCTTGGAGCTTGAAAAGTCTGTGAGTGAGCGTATCGCACGGCTGTTTGGCTAACGAAAGGAGCTATAATGAGCGCTATTTTTAAGTTTTTGTTTGAGAGAGCGACCGATCCCCTCGGTCTGCCTATCAATGCACTTTACGAATATATTATTCTCGCTGTGATCGATGCGATTGCCTATGGTATCGCATACAGCAAGGTCGGTGATATGTACCACGGCGGTCTTATCAGCGGCAGAACGGAAGGCTCGTTCTTCCATTGGCTTATCAGATTTATTCTCTTTGTGGGGCTGTGGCTTCTCACCTACGGTGCTATTCAGGGATACTTCTTTGTTACCGCCAACTGGCAGATCATTCTGATGATAGCAGGAAGCTTTGCAGGAGCCGCTATGCTCTGCACACTGGCGGTGACAGCTGTGAGATTATTCAAGAAGCATAGGACGGTGAATGGCAATGCGTGAAACGAGAAAACTAAAGTATCTTTGCTATATTTTAGATGAGTACCGCAAGCCTATTAGTGCGGAAAAAAGAAACCAAAACTCAGATATGTTATATGATTACTATGGTGCGTCGGGTGCTATTGACAAAATCGATGGATACACAATAGACGATCATGTAATGCTTATTGGGGAAGATGGGGCTAATCTCGTTTTTAGGAATCTTCCATTGATGTATGAAGTCAACGGTAAAGCGTGGATTAATAATCACGCTCATATACTGAAGCCGAGGGAAGATGTGGATTTTTATTATCTATTTTATGCTTTAGAAAATGCTGATATTTTCCTATTTGTCACAGGTTCGGCACAACCGAAGTTAAATCAAGAAAACCTTAAACTTATACCAATACCAATAACCAACTATGAAACACAGAAACATATTGCATCATTCATAAAATCAAAATGTAAAAGGATTGACTCCCTCATCACTGACATTCAATCCCAAATCGAAGCCCTTGAAGAATACAAGAAATCTCTGGTATTTCGTGTCGTTTCAAAGGGAATCAAGAAAGCCGCTTTGAAAAACACTGTATCTGATGTATGGACTGCAATTCCCGAAAACTGGGAGTTGATCGACATAAAATATGTTTTTGAGATCGTAAAGCGAATTGCAGGACAAGAGGGCTTTGATGTCCTTTCAGTTACTCAAAAAGGGTTGAAGGTCAAGGATATTGAAAGTAACAACGGACAGCAGGCAGAAAGCTACGCAGGTTATCAATTTGTCTATCCTACTGATTATGTTATGAACCACATGGACTTGCTGACTGGCTGGGTGGACTGCTCTACGATGTTCGGCGTAACAAGTCCTGACTATCGTGTGTTCCGTCTGCGAGATAAGGAGAATAATGACCTTACTTATTTCAAATATGTCATGCAATGCTGCTACATGAGCCGTATCTTTTATTCTCTTGGTCAAGGTGTGTCTAATTTAGGGCGGTGGAGATTACAGACTTCTGCTTTCAACAATTTTATGATCCCTGTTCCTCCACTTGATGAGCAGCGTAAAATCGCAGATTACCTCGATACCAAAATATCAGAAATTGACATTATTATTGCCGAAAAGAAACAGCAGATCGAAACAATAGAGGAATACAAGAAGTCGCTGATATTTGAGTATGTGACGGGGAAAAAGGAAGTAGTTAATGAGTAAAAAAATGTTTGCTGGTTCTGGATTATTTAGAATCGATTTTGACCGAGAAAAGAAGTTAATACGATTGAATTTCTCTGGAAATGATGAAGATAATACTTGCTTCAGAAATGATGCATCGATTCTATTTTTCGTTTCAAATAGTTACTGCAATGCATATCATTGTTTGGAGCGAGAACTTAAAAGCAGATTCGAGAATAATACAATAAAAGATGTTGGGCATATAATACTTCCATATTTCTTCAATTTTCGACATTTTGTAGAACTGGAATTAAAAGCATTAATTGTGGCAATAACAAATCAATCGCCTAAATTGACACATGACCTTGATACTTTACTTGTACAAGTTGAGAATGCAATGAATGAAATTACATTTGAAAGCATTGAAAATAGATTTTCTCCAATTACTGAGGAGGGATTCAATAAGTCCAAAAGCGAAGCTCAGGTGCTTCTTGTAAAAATAAAGAAACTGATGGATCAATATGTTTCAACCGAGTATGCGGTCGAGTATTATCGCTACATTTTTGAGAATGACAAAGGCAGCTTGATTCTTAATAATCCAACAATAGAACTGGATTTTGAAAACACAAGGTGCTTATTCCAAAGTATTGTTGATACATTTGGAGAACTTCGTATGAAGTTAAGAGAAATAATATACATCCCATCTTCGTTTTAATATGTGACTGGAGGTGCAGATTTGAATATCGAAATACCTATGAAAATACTTTCTGACGAAAAGGGCTATCTTGACCGCCAATGTCCCAATGAAAACTGTCTGTTTGAATTTAAGATCAGTATGCAGGATTGGGAAGATAAGGTATCTGATGAAGAAGTACATTGCCCCTTATGCGGTCAAATAGCTCCTTCGGACAGTTGGTATACATATGAACAGCTTGATGCAATGCAAGAAATAGCTACTAACTGGGCAAGAAATTATATGCTCGGTGAAATTGATAAGATGTTTGGCAGCTTAGCTCGTTCTACACGAAACAATAAGTATATCAAGATTACCTACAAGCGAAACAGACCTGTTACATTCGTGAACAACCCGATAGGTGCTAAGGAAGAATGGAATCTTGATATTACCTGTGAGAAATGCGGAACAAGGTATAGTGTTATTGGTTCGGCTTACTTCTGCCCCTGCTGTGGTTATAACTCTGCAAGCAATGTTTTCGATAACTCTATGAATACAATTACCAAAATGGTTCAGTCTCTTGATGAGATGAAAGCCTCGCTGACAGAACAGTTCGATATGGATACGGCTGAAACAATGTGCCGTTCAATGCTTGAAAACAGCTTCGGTCAGGTGGTATCTGCTTTTCAGAAGTTTGCTCAGTGCAGATTTAAGGAGCTATCAGGTGTCGAGAAGCGTGTTAATGATTTTCAGATGGTTGACAGAGGAAGCAAATACTTCTTTGATGAAACAGGAAGTAGCTATGAAACTTTCTTATCTTCGGACGAAATTAACCGTATGAAGCTATATTTTCAGCGCAGGCACATCATCGAACATAATACAGGAATTGTAGATCAACAATATATTGATAAATCAAGCGATACTGATTATTCTGTCGGACAGCGTATTGTTGTCAAAATAGATGAAGCTCTGGACTTAATCAACATTATAAAGAAACTATCATCAGGGCTTCTTACTCTCACTTAATATTTGAATAATGGAGGAATGCTATTATGGATTTCTATACTGCTTACAATGAAAACGGTGATCTCGCAAAGTTTGAGATCGACGAAGGAAAGGTCAAATGTGGTCATTGTGGCAAGATTTATTATCAGGAGCGCCACGAACAGGTACCGGGCTTTAGAGAAGTAGATGATGATATTTGCCCGTACTGCCACGAATCTAATGGTCGCAGCGGCGATTGGGAGTTCTTTAACCGAAAAATAGAAGATTAAAAGAGGTGTGTGGTATGGCTAAACCGCTGAAAAAAGTCTCAAATGCCTATTGGGTGTATTATGTGAACGAAGCAGAAGCCAAGAAGTTTGATGACAGCAAGGTCGGAAAATGGATGTATTTTTTCAAAGATAATGACTTTGCGGCTAAAATATGCGAGAAAGCGGTTGCCGATGGCGTTGTGGCAGAAGCAAAGCATAGCAACGCTCCTGACGGTGTGTGCTGTTTCTATCTTCATTTCGATGATAAAGAAGCTCATAAACGCTGTATCACATATTTCCTTGAAAACGGTCTTATCCGAAAAACTAAGGCTGGAAAGCTATACAATATCTCGTTTAAGCTCGATGATCAGACATGAAACGGCGAATATGGCGACGGTTTTGTATCTGAGATCAAACTCGCTAATTTTGTAAATCTTGAAACTGGAGAATGGATCGGAGGATAACAACATGAATGACATACTAACAGAAAAACAATATCAAGCTGAACTGCTCGGTATACTTCGTGACCAAAACGGCTACACGATCAGAAAAGCGACCGACTTTGACCGCCGTTTTGCGATCGACCGTGAAATGCTGTTCGGTTTTCTGAATGATACCCAGCCTGAGACAATGGAGAAGCTCCGCAAGATACATAAGGACAGGCTCGAAGATACCATTGTTTCGTTCATCAATGCGGAGTGTACGAAGAAAAGGGGCAGCCTACTTGAAGTCCTCCGTCACGGTGTCGAACTGTCGGGGCATAAGCTGGAACTGATGTTCACAAAGCCTGCAACCACTTTCAATAAAGATCTGATGCGGAAATACGAAATGAACCGCTTTACCGTCATGGAAGAAGTGTGGGCGAACGATAAAGAGCGAATTGATGTTGTTATCTTCCTCAATGGCTTTGCGATCATCTCTATGGAACTGAAATGCAACTATGCAGGACAGTCAACGGACGATGCGATATATCAGTACCGTATGGAGCGTGATCCGAAGTCCAGACTGTTTTTATTCAAGGCAGGCACACTCGTCAATTTCGCTATGGACTTGCACGAAGTCTATATGACAACGAAGCTCGACGGTGAAAAGACTTTCTTCCTGCCGTTCAATCAGGGCAACGGTGAGGGTGTCAATGCAGGTGCAGGAAACGCTCCCTGTGAGGACGATTATCCTGTACATTATATGTGGGACGATATTCTTACCAAAGATACCATTCTCGACCTGATCTCCAAATTCATTTTCATTCAGACCTCTGAGAAAGAGAATGAAAAGACAGGAAAGGTAGAAGTCAAGGAAAGTATTATTTTTCCCCGTTATCATCAGCTCGATGCAGTCCGCAAGCTCCTTGCCGATGTAGAGGAAAACCGCACCTCGCTCAACTATCTGATCCAGCACAGTGCAGGCTCCGGCAAGACCAATACTATTGCTTGGCTTGCATACCGCCTTGCGACACTCCATGATGCTGACAACAAGATCATTTTCGATAATGTTATCATCATGACCGACAGAGTGGTTGTTGACCGACAGCTTCAGAAAGCGATCATGGGTATGGAGCATAAGTCGGGGCTTATCCGTGTGATGGACGAAAAGTGCAATTCTGCCGACCTCGCTATCGCCCTCAACGGCAATACGAAGATCATTGCAACAACGATCCAGAAGTTCCCGTATATTGTGGACAGCGTTCAGAGCTTGAAGAATAAACGCTTTGCGGTTATTATTGACGAGGCTCATTCATCTACTGCCGGAAAAGATATGGCAGCAGTCACACAGTCCCTCGGTATGGGTGATGAGCTGTATCAGGATATGGAGGACGAGATTGCCGCAGAGCTTGCAAGAAACGGCAAACAGCAGAATGTTTCGATGTTTGCTTTCACGGCTACTCCGAAACCGACTACCTTACAGCTTTTCGGCACGATCAATCCCAACGGACAGCGTGAAGCGTTCCATGTGTATTCGATGAAGCAGGCTATTGAGGAGGGCTTTATCCTCGATGTATTGCAGAATTACACCACCTACAAGACCTTCTATCAGATAAACAAGGAAATTGAAGAAGATCCAAAAATGCAGACTGCAAGTGCGAAACGGCAGATCGCTCGGTTCGTTGAGCTGCACGAAACGAATATCGCCCAGCGTATAGAGGTCATCGTAGAGCATTTTCGCACAACTGTTATGCAGGAACTTGGCGGACAGGCAAAGGCAATGGTCATCACCGCATCAAGACAGGCCGCCGTCAAGTACTGTCAAGCATTTGAGGACTATTGCTCTAAAAAGGGATATAAGGGCATTCGTGCACTTGTTGCGTTTTCTGGCAAGGTGAAGCTCCCTGATGATGATACAGAATACACAGAGCCGGGTATTAACGGTATTCCCGAAGATCAGCTCACCAAAGAGTTCGACAAGGACGATTATCAGGTGCTTTTGGTTGCAAACAAGTATCAGACAGGATTTGACCAGCCCAAGCTCTGTGCAATGTATATCATGAAGAAGCTCAAAGGTGTCAATGCGGTACAGACACTTTCTCGTCTGAACAGAATATGTCCACCCTTTGAGAAAAAGACCTTTATCCTCGATTTTGTCAATAGCTATGAGGATATTGTAGGGGCATTTGCTCCGTATTATACCACTACGCTGCTCTCAAATTCCGTTACTCCCACTGCAATCTATGACCTTGAAGCACAGATAGACGCTTATGCGATCATTGATCCCGATGATGTGGATAAAGTCAACGAGATGCTCTACAAGGAGAAGGTGCAGTCTGCTGACAAGAAAAAGATCAACTTCTGCCTTGATAAGTCTCAGAAGCTGATCGAGCATTACAGTATCGAGAAACAGCGTGAGATCGTGGTTGACCTCCGTCATTTCGTCCGTTTCTATGAGTTTATGATCCAAGTATCCAGCTTTGAGGATACAGAGCTTCACAAGAAATACAACTACATCATTCTTCTGCTTTCTCACATCAATATCAAACACCCAGGTCCAGGCTTTAACCTCGATGGTAAGATCAGAGCGACACAGTTCGTACAGAAAAAGCAGGACGAACATACAAAGTCCGAAATTGTCGCAAAGCCTGTTGTGAAGCTGCCCTCTGCTGAAACATTCGGTCTGACTCCCGCAAAGGAAGAAAGGCTCTCTGAGATCATCGCAGCGATCAATGCACGGACAGGCAAATCCTATGACAGCGATGTTGCGGTAAAGGCAATGCTTCAGATCAGGGATATTCTGATGAAGTCTGACAAGCTGAAAGCAAGTGCAAAGAATAACACAGTCAAGGACTTTGAGTTCTCCTACTTTGACGATATTGATGATGCACTGATCGAAGGCTTGGAGCAGAATCAGGACTTTTTCTCCCTGTTGCTCAATGATGAGGAGATCAAGCGTGAAGTCCTCGGTATCTTTACAGAGGAGATCTATACATCACTAAAGCAGGCAGCGGAAGAATAATAGAACGGAGATGATAAAAAATGGCTATCAACATTGCTCCAAAGTCTCTTGATACAGAGCTGAGTGAGCTTATGCGTGAGGTATCAAGCGGTAAAGAACAATTACCTGAGTTTCAGCGTGGGTGGACATGGGATAATGACAGAATCCGTGGCATTATCGCAAGTTTATCTCAGGGTTATCCTATGGGAGCGATCATGCGGCTTGAATATGGGAATGAGAATGTGCGTTTCAAATATCGCACTATTGAGGGTGTAACAGTCACGGGAGTAACTCCTGAGTTCCTTATTCTTGACGGACAACAGAGATTGACTTCAATGTATCGTGCGACTTGCTGCAAAGAACCTGTTGAGACAATGACAGAAAAGGGCAAGAAGATCAAAAGATACTACTACTTAGATATTAAAAAGTGCTTAGACGAAAGTGAAGATCGTGTTGATGCTGTTATTGCCGTTCCGAGCGATAGAAAGGTCAAGACAAATTTCGACAGAGATGTAGTTCTTGATCTGTCGACTCGTGAACTGGAGTTTGAACACGAAATGTTCCCCATAAACATCATATTTGACAGCAATGCCCGTGAAGATTGGGCAGACGGCTACAAGGAATACCACGAATACGATAAGGCATTCATGGAGAAATACAAGCAATTCAGAACTCAGGTCATTGATACGATCGTTGGCTATAAGTTGCCTGTTATCACTTTGGGCAAAGAAACGCCAAGAGAAGCTGTTTGCAAGGTCTTTGAGAATGTGAATACAGGCGGTGTACCGCTGACGGTATTTGAGCTTGTGACAGCTACCTTTGCGACCTATGACTTTGACCTTCGCAAAGACTGGATCGAGTGCAGAGACAAGATTCGTGGCAAGGGGGAAACTCTTAATACAGATGTTATGGAAGGTGTAGATGAAACATCATTCCTTACCGCTATTACGCTCTACACAACCTATCTTTCAGATAAAATGACTACTTGTAAGAAGAAAGATGTTCTCGCTCTGAATTTTGAAGATTACAAGAAAAATAGGGGTATTTTGCTTGAGGGCTACAAAATGGCTCGAAAGTTCCTGTTCCAGCAATATGTGTTCAGAAAGCGTGATCTGCCTTACACAACTCAACTGATTCCGCTATCAGCGATCTGTGCTGTGATCGGTACAGTTACATTCAATCTTCCAAGCACTCAAAAGATACTGGCAAAATGGTTTTGGTGCGGTATCATGGGCGAAATGTATGGCGGTGCGAATGAGACCAGATATGCAACAGATATTGAAGATGTTGTGGCAGAGATTCAAGGGAAAGATAGCCAGAACAAAACGATCAACGCTGCTTATTTCTCCGCAACTCGTTTACTGTCACTTCAAACAAGAAATAGTGCCGCATATAAAGGCATTATGGCGCTCGTATATAGAGAACAATGCCGTGACTTTATGCAGGGCATAACAATGGATATTGTCAAGAGTATGGACGAATCGCCGGATATTCATCACATTTTCCCTGAAGCATATTGCAAGAAAATGGGGCTTGACAAGACTAAATGGAACTCGATCGTCAACAAAACTCCGCTGCTTCCTGCGTCCAACAGACAGATCGGCGGTGATGCTCCAAGTGTTTACAGCGGAAATATAATGAAAAAAGCGGAGATCGACGAAGTTGAACTTCGTTTCCGAATCGAGTCCCACCTCGTCAACTACGATTACCTTATCGCAGATGACTTTGATCACTATTTCATAGCAAGGGCTAAAGCTATCCTTAAAGTCATTGAAGCAGCAATGGGTAAGACAATAGCCGATAAGGGTTCTGAGCAGACGATCAAGGAGTATGGTTGCAGCTTAGAAGATAATGCAAACTGAAAGCGGTGAGGTCATGCGAAATAATGCCCACATTCTCTCTGCTGTTTCGTTTCATTTCTCCTGCGGTGGTTTCTTTGGCGGTTACGGCAATGTGACGGTCTGATGTAGTATAATAAAACTTGACACCCTAACCTCAAAGGAATAAAATGGGAAAAGGAAGAAATGGAGGAAAAAGGGATGTCAGAAAATAAACAATATGAAAATGAGTACAAAGTGCAGGCAGTAAAGCTTGCAAAAAAGATAGGTGCGGTAAAAGCAGCGAATGAACTTCAGATACCCGTAAATACGCTGTACGGCTGGATCAGAAAAGCAAGGATAGGAAGCCTTGATATCGGCTGCGGAGAACGCAGCCCGGAAGAATCTCTGAATATCGCCGAAGAAAACCAGCAGCTGAGGAAGCGGATCAAAGCATTGGAAAAAGAAAACAAACGCCTAAGCGAAATGAATGCGTTTTTGGAGGATGCAGCGGCTTTTTTCGCTGCCAGCCGTCAGAAATCGGGAAAGAACAAAGGCTGATGTATATTGCGATCCGGACAGATGACGGCAGAAACATCGGAAAGATCAGTTTTTACTGCAACACGCTGCAAGTCAGCAGACAGGCGTTTTACGATTATCTTGAACGTAAGGGCAAACCCTGGAAGTATCAGCCGCTTGCTGACGCCATGTTGAAAATTCATGATGAGGACGAAGAAAATGCGGATTACGGAAGAGTACGTATGTATCAGGCACTCAAGTACAGAAAAGAAGTCGGCAAGCTTGATGGCATCACGATACCATGCGAAGCAACTGTCCGCAGTGTGATGGAGCAGATAAACCTGATCCATAGACCCAAGCGAAAGCCCAACGGAATTACCAAAGCAGACCGGGAAGCACGCAAATCTGATGATCTTCTGAAACGTGATTTTACAGCAGATGCACCTTTGAAAAAATGCTTTACAGACATTACTGAAATCAAGGCAAAAGACGGAAAGCTGTATGTTTCGGCAATTTTTGATTGCTATGACCTGATGCCAAATGGTCTTGCCATGGCAGATCATATGCGAGCTGAACTGTGCTGTGAAACGCTGAAACATGCGTGCTTGCGGTATCCTGATATTTGCGGAGCCATTGTGCATTCCGACCGCGGCAGCCAGTACACAAGTGCTGCTTATCGGGCAGCCATTCAAAAATACGGCATTGTCCAGAGCATGAACAGTGCAGGAGGAAGATGCCACGATAATGCAAGATGCGAAAGCATCTGGGCAAGAATGAAAGAGGAATTGTTTTATAACAGAGGCAGAAGATCTGAAGATTATACGATTGAAGCATTAAAAACGATGGCCTGGCGATATTTTATGAGTTACTGGAGCAACCGCAGAATCTGCTCGGCAATCGGCGGGCTCCCACCAGCTGTAAAACGGCGTAGGTTCTATTCTGCTTTGACTATCGCTGCTTAACTTCAAAATTCTTGCGGTTAATGTGTCAAGTGTTATTGACAATTTCAGAATGCCCATTTTTGATAGGACGGGGCTGAAAACGTCCGAAAAGTTTCGGATGCCTGTAATGTTTTTGATTTTGTTGGTGGAGTGGAACTTTGATATTAAAAGTGAAGGTTAAAGTGCTGTTTTTTCTGAAAATTGAAGGTGGTCGTGAAAAGCACATCACTTGCATCACTGGGTTTTGATTTGTCTGGTGAGGAAAGTGATGTGCTTTTTCAAGATACCCTAAAAATGATTTTTCTCAAATATGTTAATCTGATTCTCTTTTTCTATTTTCCATTGTCAATTCTGAAAAAATGTGCTATAATCATACTGACAATCAGCTGCATTGGCGGAGAATGGAGGGAAATATCTTGTGTTTCACAGTAATATTGGCGGATGATGAGCCGCAGATTTTAGAGGGAATCCGAGATTCTGTGGAGTGGGAAACACTGGGATTTCGTGTCATTGCAACAGCATTGAACGGAAAAGAGCTTCTGGAACAGACGGAAACGCTTCGTCCTGATTTGGTAATCAGCGACATTAAAATGCCGTTCCTGGATGGATTGGAAGTGGCGAGAATCCTGCACGAGAACATGATGCATATCAAAATTGTCCTTTTTTCCGGCTGGGACGATTTTGAATATGCACAGCTTGCTATTCGCTATGGGGTATCGGAATATGTGCTGAAACCCATCGACTTTCAGGAGATGCAAAACCTGCTGAAAAAAATCCGCGGAGAATTGGAAACGGAGTTGGAACAGCGTCAAAATCAGGAGCGTTTTGCGGAAATTTATCAAAAGAGCCTGCCGCTGCTGCAGGAGCAGTTTCTGATACAACTGGTCAGGGGCTCACTTACCCCAGAGCAGATGCAGCGGCAGCAAAAAAATCTGTCGGTTTCACTGGATGCCAGTTGTTTTTGTGTGGTCAGCATGAAGACAACAGAAGAAAGCGATGATTATCTGTTGCAGTTTTCCGTGGCAGAATCCATCAATGAGATGCTGCAGCAGGTCTGTCCCTTTCGGACATTTCGTTATCTGGACAAAATCATTTATCTGTTGCTGCTCTCTGCACCGTCGGAAATGATACGGATTCAGAAAGCACTGAACGAAGCCTCTCATATTTCCAAGCACTACAATCAAGTGGCATTTTCCTGCGGCATCGGCAGCATCTGTGAAAAGCTGGAAGAGCTTCCAGCTTCGTTTTCACAGGCGATGGAGGCGTTGGAATACAGCGTGGTGTCCGCAGAAGAGTCTGTGACCTCTTATCAAGATGTGGAACTGTACGAAAACCACGTGTATACCTCTATATCCACAGAGGAACTGGAAATGGCGATCAAGCTGGAAGATCAGGAAAAAGTGCAGAAAGAAGTGGAAAAGCTGGTGACACAGCTGGAAGAGAGCCACTATAATTTCAATGCTTACCAGTCAGCGATTCTGGAGATCATTTTTTCCATCTCCGGCATTTTTCGCCAGTATCACATGATGGACGACGAGATATTCGCCGATGCCAAGCGTATGACCATGAAGGTCCTGTCCCTGGAAACGGGAGAGCAGCTGAACGCATGGCTGCTGAACTACTGCGATTATATTATCTATGCGATTCACCAGAGGAAGGTGGATCGGAACAGTATCCTTGCACAAAAGGCCATGGAATATGTCCAGCAGCATTACGGCAATGCGGAGCTGTCCGTGGACGAGGTGTGTGCTTATCTGCATGTCAGCACATCTCACTTTTCTAACCTCTTCCGCAAGGAAACCGGCATGAGCTTTCTGGCGTTCCTGACGAAGAAGCGAATGGATGAGGCGGTTCGCCTGCTGAAAACAACGGACGAAAAAAGCAGAGTGATCGGAGAAATAGTCGGCTATCCGGAGCCCAATTATTTCAGCTATGTCTTTAAGAAGAACATGGGCATGTCGCCGGCAAAATTCCGAAAAGAACTGGCAACGGAGAACTAGCATGAAAAAGATATTGCAATGGCTGCACCGGAAGATTGACGGAAAGAGTATTCGTCTGATTTTTACTGCCCTGTTTTTCCTGACCGTCAGTCTGTTCACTGCACTGATCATCTCCCTTTATTCAGAGTATACCAAGGCACAGATCACCACTTTTTTGCAGGAGAAAAATACCCAGCAGCTGCGGCGTATGAGTTTCAGCATTGAGGAAAATGTGGACGACACCATTGCGCTTGCCAATACCGCCTATTATCAGATCATCAAGAGCACTGACCTGCAGGCACTTTTGACGGAACAGACTTTGTCGGATTTCTGCCAGCTTCATGAAAACAAGATTTTGTATGCCGCCATTTATGATATTGACGGGGCACTGCTCTGGCAGAATGCAGAGAATTATGATGCAGAATCGGTGGACAGTGCTGCATGGTTTCGGGCAGCAGAAACCGAAATTGACACCGTTGCATTTGATGTGCCGCATTATATCCAGACAGCAGCAGGATTTCAAAAAGCCATAACCGTTTCCCGCTATGTGGAGCTTCAGGACGGCGGAAAGAGCCGTTCCGGAATTTTGCGGTTTGATGTCTGCATGGACAACATGGAGGCAGAGCTGAACATCTATCCGGCATCACAGACGGATTATTTTTACCTGATGGACAACGAAGAGCATCTGATCTGCTATCCCTTTGAGAAACGACTGGAGAGCGGTGTGCGAACCGAATGGACGCTGCATGCACCGAAAAATCAGGTGGTTTTGCAGGACAAAAAGGAGTGGCTGCTCCAACAGCAAACCATAGGATATACCGGCTGGAAACTGATCTCTGCTGCTTCTTTGACGGAAGAATTGCAAAATAGCACACAGCTCCGAACCGGAATCGCAGTTATTGTTCTGCTGATGGCAGTGGTTTCTGTGATATTGGACTTTTTGATTCAGCGTCTGATGATCGCACCGGTTTTGCGACTCTCCGAAACCATGAAACGGTTCGGACATGGGGAATTGCAGGTTCGTGCAAAAGCGGAGAGCTGCGGAGAGATCAGAGGACTTTCCGACGGCTTTAATGACATGGCGGAAAAGACGAATCAGCTAATGGAACGAGTGCGGAAAGAGGAACGGAAAAAACAGATCACCGAGCGAAAGCTGCTGCAATCTCAGATCAATCCCCACTTTTTGTATAACACGCTGGACTCCATTATCTGGATGATACAGAGCAAAAAGTATGAGGGTGCCGGAAAAATGGTGTCCATGCTGGCAAAGTTTTTCCGCATCTCTCTGAGTCAGGGAAAGGACATTATCCCGCTGCAAAAGGAACTGGAACACGCCGTCAGCTATCTTTCCATTCAAAATGTGCGGTTTCAGGATAAGTTTACATTTACGGTGGATTGGGACGAAAAACTGGCGGACTGCCTGTGTCCCAAGCTGGTGATCCAGCCGCTGTTGGAAAATGCAGTCTATCACGGCATGGAGGGCATGTACGAAGATGGGGAGATCCAACTGAAGATTTATGCGTTAAACGAATTGGTGCACATCGATGTAATTGACAACGGCGAGGGAATGACCGAAGCACAGGTGCAGAAGATGATGCAGGGCGATGTGGTGTCCAGCAAGCGTGGGTCCGGAATCGGTGTGAAAAATGTCAATGACCGAATCAAGCTGTATTTTGGTGAGGCATATGGCGTGCAGATCATCAGTGCACCGGATGAGGGAACTACAGCACGCATCTATTTCCCTATGAGGAGGCAGGAAGATGAAACCGAAAAATAAGGTGCTTTGGGTCTTTGCCGGAGGGATTCTGCTGGTGCTGCTGTTGCTTCTTGGACAGCAGTTCTTTCAAACAAGAAAAAAACAGATCGCCGTGATTTTGTCGGAAGATGCAGTGTCCGGCTTCTGTGCGTTTCAGGAGGGTATCTATGACGGTGCAGAGGATTGTGCGGTGTCACTTCGTATCATACACACTCCGGAGCTCTCGGAAAACGCATGGGCAGAATTGCTGTCTGCACAAAAAAAGCAGGGCTGTGACGGTGTTCTGCTGTTCTGTCCGGAACAATACTATACCGGAAGCGAAATGTTCTATGCCGAAACGCTGGAGCAATGCAAGCTTCCTGTTTTCTCTGTCACCTATGCACCTGCATTTTTCCACAGTGCCTATAGCGATGGCATGGAACAGATCTCCGAGATCCTATCCCCGCAAATCCAAGAGGCAGCACAGGGTGCGTTCGAAATTGCCGCAGATACCACGCAGACAAAGAGTGTGCGAATTGCGGAGTCTGTGGAACAGTGCCTGAAACAAAATGATGCGGTATATGATCGGGATACCAGTTCTGAAAATGGCTCTAAAACACTGCTGGTCTGCGGAGAAACAGACGACACCAAAGCTTTTTCCCATGCGGCGGCAGTCATTCAGATCTGCCCTGAACAGCCGGATTATACATTGCTGACAAGCGGTGCGGTGGACATGATCGTGACAGAGAATGATTATGGGTTTGGGTATCAGGCAATCGCCTATCTGACAAAGCGTATGCAGGGGAAAAATGTGCCGTTTTCTCCGCCGGAACTGCGTGAGATTACAAAGGAAAATCTGTTCGATGCCCAACAGGACGCACTGCTGTTTGAATAGGAGAAGTGCTATGAAAAAGAAGAACCTTATTTTCTCTGCAGTGGGCGTTGGACTTTTGGCTGCTGCTGTGGTGGGCGGATTTGTCCACTTTCAAAGGCAGCACACTGACCGCTTTTTGAAAGTGGGAATTGCGGTATATGATCTGGATGACCCCTATATTCAGACATTGACAGATGCCATTCGCAGTCAGCTGAAAGACAAGAACATCGACGGAAAGGAGATCATCTACGACGTTTTTGATGCCTCTGGCAGTGCAGTAACACAGAACACACAGCTTTACGAAATTTTGCAGCAGGAATATGACGTGATCCTCTGGAATCCGGTTTCGCCCACCAATGTCATGGGGATACTGGAGGACGCACAGGAACAGGATGTGCCGGTAATCTTGTTCAACCGTGAACCGGCGAAAGCGGATCTGGAGGAGCAGGACAATGTATGGTACGTCGGCACAGAGGCGAAAGAAGCCGGAAATATGCAGGGAGAGATGCTGATCCAGGCTTGGAATACCTGTGAGATGGACAAGAACCAGAACGGCATGCTGGATTATATCCTGGTAGAAGGAGAACAGGCACATACCGATGTCATCAACCGTACCGATGCGTTTCTGCAAACAGCTTCTGCTGCACTTCCTCTGAATCAGCTCCATGTGATCTCCGCGGACTGGGCGAGAACCTCCGCACTGCGGGAGATGCAGAACCTCTCCGCAGAGGAGGTAACGGAAGTCGAGGCGGTGATTTGCAGCAATGACAGCATGGCATTGGGTGTCGCAGATTTTTATGCAAAGCAGAAGCTGCCGCCGCCAGTCATCATTGGCATCAATGGGATTCAGGACATGCAGGATGCCATTGATGCCGGCGTGATTTACGGGACGGTAGATCTGAATGTTTCGGAACAGGCAAAAACCATTTTTGCAATCATTCAGGGGAATTTCGATGCCGGAGCAGAAATGCCGAAAGAAAAAGTCTGCTATCTTCCGCAATCCCCTTATACGAAATAAAATAAAGGCAATACCGCACAAAGAGCGTCTGGCGACTTTGCACGCCATCTGCTTACAAATTTCCCTTCAGAGCCTGTTTCGTATCTTCCCGCACGCATCTTGCGTGCATA
>OLOH01000671.1_pt1 | contig 22838 bp, 11 predicted proteins | sample 1673221 | NCBI WGS metagenome assembly OLOH01 (sample SAMEA3136767, study PRJEB25190) | human gut metagenome
AGTAAAAGCTCAGAATAATTTGACTCCGTCAAAGCACATTCATCCCCACCCGACTGCGTAACAAGGAACATTGTTACTTCGTCGGATGTGGTTTTCTGTGCTCTAATAGATAAATACTGCTTCAATATTTTCAGGAATAACTGCATCTTTATTGCTATTTGATAGGCTCATGGTAAATGAAAAATCTTTGTCCCTGTTTCCCATATTACCTGAAATTGTATGTGATACTGTTAAAGTATATTTCTTAAGTTTCCACTGCGCATACAATGTGACAGTTCCATTATCTTCATCCGTCAGGTTCTTAACTGATTCTTTATCTTTGTAATCCTGTCCTGAACCATCTTTCTTTGTGTTCCATCCAATAAATTCATAATTATTTCTTACAAACTTATTTTCCGTCAAATTAAAAGATTCATCGTATTTACATGTAACATCAGTCATATTTCCTGATGTTGAACCATTTCCGTCAAATTTGACAGCATAGTCATTTGAAATCCAGTTCGCATACAATTTTAAATGCACATCCGTTGCATCTTTAACATAAGGACTCAAATCCTCTTCATCACAATGGAAATATACATCTGAATCTGGGCTGCCATAATGCCAGTTCTGTGCGGCAGACTGGTGATATCCTTTTCTTTCAAAAAGCGTATATACATCTGTCAATGTGTTTGCTCCGGAACCGCCAGTGGTCTTATAATCAAAAGATGTCGTAGTTGCTAAGCTTCCTGCAAACTCTCCATTAGTAATATATTGGTCATATCCTGCCTTTGCTACAGCTTCATTACTATTCGGATAGTAATGCACGGTTCCGGTATTAATGGCAATGTCAGGATACAAATCAACTGTTACATCTCCTTTTTCAAAACCAGTTAATACTCCGAGGAAATCTGCAACGCCTTTTCCAGAATTTTCATATGAATTCATTGAACCGTTTGTATCTGGAACTATTGTTTTACTATCCATGGAGTTAATCTTCCATCCATTATTTAAATGATAACCTGCTTTCGTTAGTCTGCCAGCATCTATTAATCCAAACTCATAATGCTTATATTTTTCATCATATGTGACAGTTTCAGATTGTACTATATCTTTATTTGATACATCTATAGTACTATCGTCAGGATATTGTCTCCAGGTAGCACCATTATCGTTATGATAATTAATAGTAAGAGTATTTGCTTTCCATTGTGCATGCATTGTTAAGATGTCTCCATTGACATCTGATGCATTATGCGTATCTCCTCCATCTGTCCACACATATTTTGAAGCAGATTTTGGATTCTTTCCCTCTTCATACCAATTCCAGTTATCATAGTACCACTCTATTTTACCATCCTTGACTCTTGATGCGTTCCATCCACTAAATTTATAACCTTTTCTTGTGAATGCATTTTTCGCCAATGCGTTTTCTGGATAAATTGTTCCTTTTTCGTTAAAAGTATGCGTTGTGTCTGCTGGTACTTCACCAGTACCGCCATTTGCGTCATATTTAACTGTATACTTTATTGGCGTCCACTGAGCATACAATATTATTGTTTTTTCATTTTCCGATGAAAGATTTTTAATAGATTCATTATCTTTATATGGTGTTCCTTTTCCATCTGACTGAGTATTCCATCCGCAGAACAGGTATCCTTTCCGACTGAATGTATTTTTTGATAATGAAAAAGCCGTATCGTAAGTGCAAGATGAATCAGTCATGCTTCCTGATGTTGAGCCATTTCCATTATATTTAATAACATATGTGTTTGGAATCCAGTACGCATAAATATTTATTGTTACATTTCCATTTTCCAAATCAGTCAGTTTTCCTGCTGTTTTGCCATATCCTGCGTATTTGCATAAATGCCAGAACCTGCATTGAGAGATACTTTGCTATCATAAGAGTCTACTGTATATGTGTTTTCTGAGTGATAGCCTGCTCGTATGAACCGTCTTGAATCATCAAGCCCATAGTTCCGCATTTCTGTGTCGTACTTAAATTCTTCAGTTTTATATACCACATTAGAATCTATGTCTATAATGTCGCTTCCATCTTCATCATTGCTTTTATCTATTTTTGTAGCTCCATTTGGATAATAATTTACTGTTAATACATTTGGAATTAATGATGCATAAACATCAATTGTAGTATTACCTTTTTCAAAATCCGTTAATTTTCCAAATGCATTTGCTACATCTTGTGTTTTTGGTAGTTTTAACTGGTCACTGACTTTAACTGAGCTATTCTTTTTATCAAGATACCAATATCCATCATAATGATAACCAATTTTATAGAGTCGTGAAGTATCAGGTAATCCATATACTGGACCATATTCACTATCATATGAATATTTTTCAGTTAAGATTATATCTTTTCCGGTTATATCATCATATTTAGAATCATCACTCCATTTGAATCCAGTAGCACCATCATTATGATAATTGATAGTTAGGACATTTGCTGACCAGTTAGCTGTATAACTTCTGTTACCGGTACTTCCTTTCGCAACCGTTACAGTCTTTGTTGCTGAAGACAATCCAGTTCCGGTCCATCCTGTAAAGGTATATCCGTTACGTGTAGGTGTTGGAAGCGTAAAGGCTTCTGTCGTTACATCATAACTTGTCTTTTGTCCGGAAACATTTCCTCCGTTCAGGTTATAACTGATGCTATATGTGTTTTTTGTCCATTGGGCATACAATGTAATGCTTCTTGTATATGTCCAAGCCCAAGGCTTTCCAATCCAGGATGTCCAATCACTACTCTTTCCATCAGCAGATTCATTCCATCCTGCAAAAGTATATCCAGGTCTGGAAAAGCTATTTGCTTTTGCTGTATATGATTCTCCGTAAGTTGCCGTGTCTTGGCTCATAGAGCCAGAACCGCCATTTCCATTGTACGATACAGTATATTTATTTGCTGACCAGTTAGCCGTATAACTTCTATTACCAGTGCTTCCCTTTGCAACCGTTACAGTCTTCGTCGCTGAAGACAATCCAGTTCCGGTCCAGCCTGTGAAGGCGTATCCTGCTCTTGTAGGTACTGGCAAAGTAAACGTTGCCGTATTGACATTGTAGCTTGTCGGCTGGCCTGAGATAGAGCCTCCGTTTAAGTTATATCCAATGCTGTATGTATTCAGCGTCCAGTGTGCATACAGTGTACTGTTTCCAGCTGTTGCGTATTTCGTCGTATCTGAAACTTTTGTTCCATTTGATGCTGCTGTGTACCATCCTGCGAACATACATCCATTCAGTGTCGGTGCCGGCAGTGTCCCATATGCAGAATCAAATGTGACAGCTTTGCTTGTTGTTCCTGCGTTTCCGATTGTTCCGTTGGTTGTTGGTTTATTGTAATTGAAGCTTACGGTATAGTTATTTGCTGACCAGTTCGCCGTATAGCTTCTGTTACCAGTACTTCCTTCTGATATATATACTACTGGCATTGGATTTTCGACATCTGTTCCTGTCCATCCAATAAAAGTATAGCCACTTTTAATGAGTGGAGGAATCATAACATTTTTTGTAATATAATAAAAATCTTCTAATGTTCCCTGTGGAGTACCACCATTTAAATTATACTTTATACTATAATATTCATAGTTCCAAATTGCTTTAAAGTTATAATTGGATGTACTTCCTTTTTTTATTGTCACATTTGTACCAGATTGACTTGGAGCTAAAAGTATATCACCCACGTACCATCCAGAAAACACATATCCCTCTTTTGTCGGATTCGGAATTGTAAATGTAGGACTATTAACAGTATACTTACCGTATGCTACAGACAAATCTGTAGATGCTGTTCCTCCATTTAAATCATAATTAATTGTATAATAAATAATTTTCCACTGTGCATACAATATACTGTTTCCAGCTGTCGTATACTTTGTTGTGTCTGAGACCTTTGTTCCATTTGTTGCTGCTGTGTACCATCCTGCGAATGTATATCCATTCAGTGTCGGCGCCGGCAGTGTTCCATATGTGGAATCAAATGTGACAGCTTTGCTTGTTGTTCCAGCATTTCCGATTGCCCCGTCAGTTGTTGGTTTATTGTAATTAAAGCTTACCGTATAACCGTTTGCTGACCAGTTAGCCGTATAACTTCTGTTACCAGTGCTCCCCTTCGCAACTGTTACAGTCTTCGTTGCTGAAGACAATCCCGTTCCGGTCCATCCTGTAAACGCATATCCTGTTTTTGTCGGTGTTGGTAACGTAAAAGCTTTTGTCGTTACGTCATAGCTTGCCTTCTGCCCGGAGAGATTTCCTCCATTTAGGTTGTAACTAATTGTATATGTGTTCAAACTCCAGCTAGCTGTATAGCTCTTGTTACCTGTACTGTTCTTAGCAACAGAAACACTCTTCTGCGCAGCTGTTCCGTTGCTCCCAGTCCAACCTGTAAATGTATAGCCTGTTTTTGTAGGTGTTGGCAAAGTAAACGTTGCCGTATTAACATTGTAGCTTGTCGGCTGGCCTGAGACAGAACCTCCGTTCAATGTGTAACTGATACTGTACGTATTCAGATTCCAGTGTGCATACAATGTGCTGTTTCCAGCTGTTGTATATTTCGTAGTATCCGAAACTTTCGTTCCATTCGTTGCTGCTGTGTACCATCCCGCAAATGTATATCCGTTCAGTGTCGGTGTCGGCAGTGTTCCATATGTAGAATCAAATGTAACAGCTTTGCTTGTTGTTCCTGCATTTCCGATTGTCCCGTCGGTTGTTGGTTTATTGTAATTAAAGTTTACTGTATATGCATTTGATGTAAATTTTAATGATACAGCAACATTTCCAGCTCCAATAGTGCCGGTCAACGAGCCGGATTGAACACCATTATATGTATGTCCAGCTGTTGCTTTTATATTTTTTATTTCATATTTACTTCCATATGTAAATTGTTGATAGAAATCAGCTACAGCACTTTCTTTCAATGCTCCATCAATATAAACATCAGCCGTCCCATATCCGGAGATATTGCTTACTGAAGCACCATCAAGCGTTCCGTTTAAATCTAAATAATAACTATTAATGCTCCAGTTTGCTGTATAACTTTTGTTTCCAGTGTTGTTCTTTGTGATAGAGACACTCTTCTGTGCAGTTGTTCCGTTGCTTCCAGTCCAACCTGTAAATGTATAACCTGTTTTTGTAGGTGTTGGCAAAGTAAACGTTGCCGTATTAACATTGTAGCTTGTCGGCTGGCCTGAGACAGAACCTCCGTTCAATGTGTAACTGATACTGTACGTATTCAGATTCCAGTGTGCATACAATGTGCTGTTTCCAGCTGTTGTATATTTCGTAGTATCCGAAACTTTCGTTCCATTCGTTGCTGCTGTGTACCATCCCGCAAATGTATATCCGTTCAGTGTCGGTGCCGGCAGTATTCCATATGTAGAATCAAATGTAACAGATTTGCTGCTTGTTGTTCCATTCGCGATGCTTCCGTCTGTTGTCGGCTTATTATAATTGAAGCTTACTGTATAACCATTTGCTGACCAGTTAGCTGTATAGCTTCTGTTGCCAGTACTTCCCTTCGCAACTGTTACACTCTTTGTTGCTGAAGATAATCCGGTTCCGGTCCAGCCTGTAAACGTATATCCTGTTCTTGTCGGTGTTGGTAACGTAAAAGCTTCTGTCGTCACATCATAGCTTGTCTTCTGTCCGGAGATATTTCCTCCGTTCAGTGTATAGCTGATTGTATAGGTATTCAGGCTCCAGTTTGCTGTATAGCTCTTGTTGCCTGTACTGTTCTTCGCAATGGAAACACTTTTCTGCGCAGTTGTTCCGTTACTTCCAGTCCATCCTGTGAATATATATCCTACTCTTGTAGGTGTCGGCAGAGTAAACGTTGCTGTATTGACATTGTAACTTGTCGGCTGGCCTGAGATAGAACCTCCGTTTAATGTGTAACTGATACTATATGCATTCAGTGTCCAGTGCGCATATAATCTAGTACTTCCGCCTGTCTTATACGTCGTTCCACTTGAAATTTTTATTCCATTTGATGCTGCCGTATACCATCCATCAAATGTATATCCATCCAGTGAAGGCGACGGCAGTGCTCCATATGTGGAATCAAACCTAACAGATTTGCTCGTGGTTCCAGCACCTCCGACTGTCCCATCCGTTTCGGGTTTATTATAGTCGAAATATATTGTATATATTTTTGCTGACCAGTTTGCAGTATAGCTTCTGTTACCGGCACTTCCTTTTGCAACTGTTACGGTCTTCGTTGCTGAAGATAATCCAGTTCCGGTCCATCCCGAAAACGTATATCCACCCCTTACAGGTGTTGGAAGTGTAAAAGCTTCTGTTGTTACATCGTAGCTTGTTTTCTGTCCGGAAATTTTTCCTCCATTTAGGTTATAGCTAATTGTATATGTGTCTTTCGTCCATTGCGCATAAAGGGTAACAGTTCCACCATTATAATCAGGAGTGTAATTATCTCCCGGATTCCATTTTGTCCCAGACCCATCAGCTGCAGTATTCCAACTTGCAAAAGTATAGCCTGTACGTATCGGCTTGGTCGTACTTAGATTTAATTGTACTAGATAAGTTTTAGTTTGACTTGCAGGAGCTCCAGTTCCACCATTGGCATTATATGCAACAGTATGAACATATGGATACCACTGAGCATAAACTGTTAAATCTGAAGTTCCATAATATTGATTATTGCTCCAATAAGAACTTTCAAGACAGGCACCATTCGCATCATAAAGCTTTGTTCCTCCTGACGGTGCTGTATACCATCCTGCGAAATTACAATTATATCGTGTAACAGGATTCCCAGCAAGGTTATTCCAGTTTCCATGTCCATAAATTAAATCTGCACCAGTAAGAGCTCTCGCACCAGTAGAACCATCAGAAAAAGCTCCACCGTTAGGATTTAATGTTAGCCTATAATGATTCGAAGTAAAATTAAGTGATACTTTTGTTAATCCAGCCCCTATAGTTCCACTTAATGAACCTGATTGTACGCCGTTATATGTATGTCCTGGAGTTGGTTTTATATCTGTAATTGTATATGTAGTACCATATGGGTAATTATCACAGACATCACCTACATCATTTGCAAACATCGAACCATTAAGATAAACATCCATTGTTCCATATCCAGTGATGTAAGTCAGGTCTTGTCCATCAAGCCATCCATTGATATCAAATCTATAATTATTAACAGACCAATGCGCAGTGTATGTTCGGTTCCCTTTGCTTCCTTTTTTTATGGTTACCGTTTTAGTTGCTGAAGATAATCCCGTTCCGGTTCAGCCTGTAAACGTATATCCTGTTCTTCTCGGCGTTGGCAACGTAAAAGTTGCTGTCGTGGAAGTGTATTTTGTTTTTTGTCCGGAAATACTTCCACCATTAAGATTATATTTAATTGTATACGTCGTTGCTATTATCTCCGGCTGATTCGCATAATCAGCCCATTTCATCAAATAAGTAACAACATTGCTATCCTTTTCATGATTATCTATAATGTCATCGACTGAATCATATTTTCTACCACAGTTACAAAGCTCATCATGCATTCTTCTTATTACTTCACAATTATCATGCATGCCAGGCGTATCTTTTGTTTCACATGTACATATTTCTGTAATAGCCTTTTTGAAGGCTTCACATTCGAAATCATGAGAAGTTACTTTCTCATCTTCTGAATCACAAGTGCAATCTTTTTTTAACTGCTCCAAGAATACAGGACAATTCCATGCGTGTTTATAAGCATTATCTGTGTTCGTATCACAAGTATATTTTGCATCAGATTTTTCATCTACTTTTTTTTGTTCTATGTCAGATTCATCGCTTACTGCTATGCTCTTCGTATCTTCAACTGTTACATCCGCTTCTTCGTTTTTAACCGACTGTACTTTTTCTTTCACAAACACAAAATTTCCAAGATTTTGTGACGTCCAATCTATAAATGTCAATCCTGTTTCAGCATCATTACCTGTGTTCCAGGATATTTCTTCCCATTCACCTGTCTGCTTCTGATGAAATAATTTTAAATTTTTAAAGAACTCTGCAGAATTTGTGTTTGCTTCACTTATCTTAATTTCGTAATTTTCTTCACCTTGAATTTCATTTCCATTAGCATCTGCAATTACCATGTGTAATGGTAAAATAGAATCAATTTCAACGTCCGAGTCATTTTTACTATCCTGATTTGCATTTTTTGTATCATTGATTCCGTTTATGCATTTATCAAGTTCTTCGCCTTCAAGATAATTAACGATTAATTTGTCACCTTCGTTAAAACCATTCTTTCGTGATACAGTAACCTTATCTGTTTGGCCATTTGGAAGAATAACATTTGCGGATAATAAATTTTTTGCTTCATTATTCGTATTATCATCTTTGTTGTCATTGTCTCTAACAGTCAAGTCACTTAAATAGTCTTCTGAAGCGGAAAGGTTATTTCCGGTAGAACCGTCAGAGAATATATCATCTGTAATTTCATCCTCAACAGTTCCATTATCTTGTTGATTTGCAGTGTTTTCTTCCATAGAATTTTCTGTATCATTGCTTTGTGTATCATCAGAAATTTCTACTGACTCATTTTCATTCACTGCTTCTGTAGATTCGTTTATGTCTTCGACGTTTTCTGTATTACTGCCTACATCTCCCACACTTTCTTGTGTAATATTATTTTCAATATCAGATGCATAAACAATAGATGACGGCTGCACTGTAGCCATCATACAAGCAAGGATAAGCGATATTGTTTGTCGTAATTTCATGCCATCATCTCCTTATCGCTTTTTTATTACTTTTTTTTGTCCCCTTTTTCATTGCCATTATAGCCACAATCATTCCAATCAAACCGATTCCGGCATACATAAATTCACTTGTCTCAACACCAGTCTTTACTCTTGCCGTACCAGAACTGCTACCTTTCTGTGTAGCTGAACCTCCACTTGATGATGAACCGCTGTTAGAGTCGCCGTTTCCATTTTGTTCTGATTCTTTTGTAACCTTATTTATAAATTCGCATTTCGGAGATTTCTCATTGCTTCCGTTTGTAAAAACGACAATGTCGGCGTTTAGTTTTCCATTTTCATCTTCTGTAACAAAAACTTCTGCCTGATAAACACTGCTGTCATATTCTGTATTCTTTTCTGTTCCCTTTTCCTGATAAATTTTATATTTATAATCACCAGGAAGATTGATAGATATGGTAAAATTTTTACTTTTTCCATTTTTTAATTCAAAACTCTCTGGGGAAGCCTTAAACCTGCTATCCCCTTGAATTACTACAGTAAAACTCTCTGTGCTGCCTTCGGCAGTACATGATACCGGTATAATTGCATCTACTGAGTTGGCAGCATAAACAGGTATTGTTATTAAACACATAGACACAAAAATTAGCGGTAAGATATGTTTTTTCATTCTTGCTTCCTCCTTTAAAAAAGGCGCCCTGTAATAAAACAGGACACCTTGTCTTTTGGCTTTTTGTTAATTGCACGAATAACACTCTCAACCTTAATCGTGAGTTATTGACTTTCTGGTGACATAGCAGCAAAAATCAATGTTCTTTCAACGGTATCAGGATATTTGCAAGTTGACAGACCAAGGATTTTTTCATCTTTATCAGGCAATGCGTTATCGTCCAGAAATAACGCATTCTGTTTGATGTAATCCAAAGTTTCATCATCATTTTCCGTCGGGGCAAATATTGAAGGCTCCGTTGCTTCACATTCAAGCACTGCGAAAAAACGAAGTTTATATTTATCATCACCAACCGTGAGGGTTCCGCTGCTGTGTGAATCAAGATAGCCTTCTTTTGGTTTCTTTTTATTTACACATATTGCTGTTGCCTCGGCGTCTTTCGTGATGACTCCGGAATCTGCAGTCCAGGAAACTTCATAATCTGTATTTTCTGCTTCAGTAATTTTATAAGAAATTCCGGCTGGAAGGCCTGTCATTTTCACCTGTTGTCCGTTTGAAAGATAAAAAGAACCTTTACCGTTTTCTATAGTCACATCGCCATAAGCCTTTTTCTCTGCAATGGCTGCAGTTGTGTCAGCGTTGTCTGATGTGAATTCAATATCAAACTTAAACACATTATTATCTGTTGATTCTGTTCCGTCGGATTCTGTTACTTTTTTAGTAACGATTAAATTTCCTGTGTCAGGAATCGGTTCATCTGTAGCCACATTTGTTGCCATCAGGCCGTCCTGGTTCTTGTCGCTGTTGATAACAGCATAATATCCATAACCTTTTTCGCCGTCTTTTTCTGAATGAAATCCAAGCGTGATTATATTGTCATTGAATGTATATTCTTTTGTATCTACTTTTCCAGTTATTTTTGTTCCTTTTGCAGTATCTCCTGCTGCCGTATAATCCGGATGGCTTCCGGTCCAGATAACAAGATAGTCTCCAGTAGCCAGGTTGGCCGTCAGTTTCATTATTATTGTGGAAGAGCCGGGAACTGAGAAAACTTTATTTGTGTCAACCCCACCTGTGTAATTTCCGTTTTGCACCCCGTCGTTATCAATGTTGGGAGTATGTGCATACTGGATGCTTACTGCCGGATTTTCTTTTGTTCCATATCCGTTTTCAACCTGATATCCGTCCGGGGTATCTGTCTCCCATCCGTAATACATTGATGAATCGTCTGCAACATTAAAAATGTATCTCCATTCGTCACCTTCTTTAATCAGAGTGACATCAGTTTTGCCGTCCCCGTCTTTGTCCATCGTCCATGTTTTTTCATTAACCTTAACCCAGGTTCCTCCGACAGTGGAATAAACGGCATCGTCAGCAGACACAACAGATATTCCTGTTATAAATAAACATATTAAACTAAATAGTACTAAAAACACCTTCGCCAGGGAAGATTTCCCTGGCTTAGTATTATTGTTTCTTTTTATCATTTCACTTCACTCCCATCTGTCGTATCTCCGAATCTGATTTTTTCCAGACCATCAATTGTAAATGTTCCGTCTTTTTTAAGAGTTACCTTGTAAGGCTTTTCATCAAGATAATGTCCTTCCGGCGCTTTTGTCTCCTTAAGTGTGTAAACACCAGGCTCCAGACCATCAAATATAACCAAACCGCCATCTTCGGCTTTTCCTGATACAGCTGTCATATTTACATTTGTTCCGTAATCTGAGATTCCGGAAAGGTTAAATTCTGCACCTTCAAGATAAATATTATCGCCGTAAGTACTGCTCTTTAGGAATCTTACACTGTGGTAAGGTTCGTTCTCTATTTCGTAGATATCAGCATTGTTCATTTCAAGTTTCTTATCTCCGTCAAACATTGATACTCTGCCGTTTTCATCAATCTTTACGGTAAATACCGTTTTGTTTTTGATGTATCCTTCCGGAGCTTCAACTTCTTTCAGTTCATATGTTCCCATATCAATATTTTTAAATGAGACACGGCCAATCTTATTGGATTTGGCATACAGTGTATAATCATTATCGTAATCTGATATTCCTGTTAGTTTAAATACTGCCCCTTCAACATTTCCGTTTGTCACCGGATTGATTTTCTGAAAAACAATGTCAGCATGGTATCTTGGTTCGTCAGTAAGAACATACTCACCATTTTCTACTGCCAGTCCGGCAATCTCGACATTGCCTTTTCCGTCAATCACAATGGTATAGACATTTTTATCAAGCAGCCAGTCATCAGAACAGGACACTTCCCTCAGTTCATATTTTCCTTTTTCTATTTCTTTAAAGTTTATTTTTCCTTTTTTATTGGAAGTACGCTCCTCATCATAGAATGTTCCATAATCTGATGTTCCTGTCAGTTTGTATGTAGCACCTTTTATTACACTTTCAACGTCTGTCGCATCAACTTTTTTAAAATTGAAATCCCCTGATACTCTATAATGTGCCTGAGTGTATTCCTGGTGATAAAATTGGTCTATCTCTTTTACTTCATTTCCGATTTCCTTGATTACAGTCCTTCTTACGAAGATATTATTGTATGCCACCGGGTCTTTTTTTCCGCTGGTATCTTCTGATGGTGCCTGCATATAGATTACAAAAGAAACAGATTCTTTTTCATCAAGCAGGAATTCTGAACCATCCTCACGCTTTGATGCGTCAATCGCAATTGCTGCTGCTTTATCAAAGCCATATTTCTTTTCAAATTCACTGAGCTCCAGCCATACCGGCTCCCCATTCAGAACTTCTCCCAAATCGTTATGCTCATTTGGATTCATGCTCTCAAGCTTTGAGAGATACACAACAGGTGCAGCTCCTTTCTGCTCTATCTGTGACACATCCACACTTTTCAGTGCTCCGTGCCAGTCAGATTTAAGTGTTGGCTTGCCCTGGCCTTCATTCTGATAGAAGTTTTCAAGTGAATCAAAGAAAACAATATTTTTTGCTTTTGTTGAAGAATCGTTTGTCATTCTGACTTTGTAACTGTACCACTCGTTTTTGTGTACGACTTCGTTGTAAGAGTAAGATTTTGAAGTTGAATTCTTAACCTGTTTCTTTAATCCGGTAACTGCTGCCACCGGGAAGTTTACTTCATAACGGGCTTCAGATTATACAAACTTTTCTGCATCGGTGTCAGGGTCAATATCTTTCAGAATTTCTTTGTCAGTGATATTTCCTCCATCATCCGGAAATCCTTCACCAATTCTTGTATTTCCCGACTCATACACAACTGAGTTTAGCAGGTTTCTTCCATAATCATTAATAGAATTATAATCATGTGAAGTATTGTACTGCATAGCGTATTCATTTTTTGTCGGACTTGAAATCGTTACTGTAAGAAGTATTCTTCCGGAATTTTTATAGTTATATGTCAGACTATAATCATATTCTCCTTTTCCAAGGGGGATTCCCGATTCAGTTACAACCAGTGAGTCAGCATTAAAGTCGCATCCTGTCGGAAGCAGGTCATAAAATTTTCCGCTGTTCTGATAAATGTAATGTATGCCTTTATCATCTATATACTTTTCCTGAAAATTCACGTTCCATGTTACTTCAAATCTTGATTCCCTTTTTATATTTTCTGTTTTTACGACATCTTTTTTGATTTCTGACTCTCGTGTTACTTTCTGTACGTAATCAGTACCCTGAGTGTGTCTGTTGAGCATCGTTTTATCTCCCTGCGTCACGATATAATCAATTTCATTGGTTACTGCTATTTTTTCCGGTTTGCTTTTTAATATTTCCTGCATATGTTCCGTTCTGTAAAGAATCAGTTCCGGATAAATATTCAGTTCTGTGTAGAAATAAGCGTGAGAACATTTATATTCCAGTGCTTTGACGCCTGCATTAAATTCAATTATCCTTCCGTCAGTATTCTTGATATATTTATTATTGATATTTTCATACATCTTATTATTCAGATTATATGTTGCAGCTTTATTCCATCCATCTGCTGTTCTTACGAACACATCAATATTATCACTGTCATTAAATCCGGAAGTTTTCTTTTTGGATTTAAATGTGTAAGTTGATTCATCAAAAGTCGCATCTTTGATTACCGGTATTACTTCTGCTCTTCCAATATCATAATCTGCATCATCAAGTTTCGTTCCTTCAATTGATATTCCATCATCTATCAGGTCATAATCCACTTTCTTTTGCCAGTATAGTCCATTTAGTGCATCATCAACTGTTCCGGTTGCTCCATCAGCAAGAGTGTAAGCATACGGTGCACCATCGCATATTGCACGGTATTTCAAATATGAAAGGGAATCAATCTCTCCGCTTTCAAATTCTCCAAGAGCATAGTTTGAAATATCTTCAGAACTTTCAACCCTTGTATATTCACCATACACACCATATTTTTCAGCCCAGAAATCGCCATCACCTCCAAAATATTTTGGCGCTTCATAAAACCAGTCATATGAAGAAGTTGCCTTTGAATCTTCATCAACCCGGTCAATCGGACTTACTGTCGCTTCAATATCATTATGGATGAAGTATCTTTCTTTATTGTTGGTCAGTTCATCTGCTTTTGCTTTATTATATCTTATCAATACATAATCATATCTGTCACCATACATTGAGATGCCTGTAATGGTGCTTTCCTGGCCAAATTCCGACTGTCCAAAGAACTTATATCCGATTACCTCGCTGTCCATCTCTGTTGGGATATCATTTAAAGAGAAATCATAGATTGAAGTATTTTTATTGACATATGACCTGATTGGCCATACAAGATAATAATAATTTTCCGCGTCTGCTGGTTTCTCACCCCAGTCTTCGTTCCACTCTTTATATAATGCAGGCTTCTTTTTCTGTGTGTAAGCGATTGTTGCATGTGTATCAATATAAACCTCATCAGCTTCTGATTCTTTCGTTACTGTTGATGATTCATTTGTTGCATACACTTTCGCATGAACTTTTGTTGATGCTCCCATGTCAAGATACTGCATTGTATCTTTTGTGGTTTCATAAGAGAATTCTACATAACCAGCTTCACCTGTCGGATACGGTTTATAGTTATAGATTGTAACCTTGTTATTTTCTTCATCTATCTCGTAGACAAAATCAGGATTATCTTCCTCTGTCACTTCCGACCTTAACCAGTAAGGACAGTTAAACGTATCAGCCCAGTTTCCATCTTTATCTTTCAGGATATGCAGCGGGAGCTCTATTTTAAAGGCTCCAATATCTGTTGAAAATGTACCTGACATTGTGTAGTTTACACGGTAAATAAACGAATGTCCTTTCGTCGGGTCTGATGGATTCCAGACATTTTTACCGTCTGCATTTTCTGCACCGCTGACAAATGACACCTGGAATTCACTGATATCAACAGGGACAACACTTCCTGTTTGGTCTGCATCAGGATTTTCCTGGGTGTTGCCTGCAGCCGCATCTTCCTCTGTAACCTGAGGTTCTTCTGAAATATTTTCTGTATTCACAGTCAAATCTTCAATATTTTCTTCTGAATCTTGAACCGCAGTATCGTTTTTCGGTGCATCTGATGTATTAGTTTCTTCGTTTACTGTCAGGTCTTCACTTATCTCTGTAAAAACAAAACTTCCAAGACCTTCAGCAGACACAAATTCAACTTTCTGCCCTCCGTTCTCGTCGCTTCCTGCTGTAAATGTCAGTTCTTTCATATCTCCATTTTCTTTTTGGTGATATAACTTTAGACCTTTCAACGCTGAGATATCAGCCATATTTAAGGAAATTTTATAAGAAATATTCTTTTCTTTTTCTTCTCCATTTTTGTCCTTTCGGCTTACATCAAATCCAAATTTTACCGAAGCACACGAGTTTACCGCCATTGCGGAAATTTTTGTCTCTAATTCTTTTTTTGCTTCTTTTTCTGTTTCTTTAATATCCAGAATATCAGAAGCATCCATTTCAGAGCCGCTTTCACATGACAGCTTAGCTGTTATATCAGTTTCATTAATTCTGCCAGTCCACTGCAGCGACTGCACCGTTGCTTCCTGTTCTTCAGTGTCAAATACACTTAAATCTTCCGTGCTGCCATCTGAGAACATGTCGCCGCCAGAGTCGTCGTAGTTTATGTCAATGTCTTCCTGAGGTGCTGAGGACTCTTCTAGTTCTGTGGATTCATCTGATATTTCTGGCTCTGCAGCAGGCTCTTCCTGGACTTCTTCAGAAAGTTCCTCCTGAACCACAGTTTCCACATCAGATTCGCTGGCGTATATTGAAACTGGCTGCGATATTGGAGACACAGCCATCAGCCCCGCCATCAACATAGCGACAACCTTGTTTCTTTTTACCATTTTATTTTATTTCCACCTTCTTTTTAATTTTTGCGGGCTTTTTTCTTGCCTTATATTTAATATGCCGAAAAAATATCCCGGCATATATAATATGCAGAAAAAATCAAACAAAGAACAAAAAAAGGAGCGAAAATAATTTTCGCTCCAAAAAATTTGGTTCACTCAGATTTTCGTATATGTATCGGCTACATTACCCGGGATTTCTTTGGCGTCGAACTCTTCTCTCGCAGAGTTAATCCAGGTTCCGGTCAGACCGTGAACCGTACCGTAGAATGCAAAATTTTCTCCAAGAGTTAAAGTTTTCAGGCTTCGCAGGTTAGAAAATGTCCAGTTCATATTTGTTACTTTTGATGTATCAAAATTCGATAAATCAAGCGAGGTTAAAGCATAACACATATTAAACATATTACAGACATTAGTTACATTTGGCGTTTTGAATGATGACATGTCTATTGATTTTAGAAGGCTGCATCCATAGAATATCTGCTCCATATTTATCACGTTTTCTGTTGAAAAAGACGATAAGTCTACTGAAACCAGGCTGGAACATGAGGAAAACATATACTGCATCATTTTTGCATTTGCTGTATTGAATTTAGACACATCTATAGTCGCAACTTTAGAACATCCGCAGAACATATGATTAAATGATGTTGATTTTGATGTGTTAAATTTGGACACGTCCAGTTCAGTCACGCTCTTACATTGATAGAACATTTCTCCAAATGTTGATGCATTTGATGTATCAAAATTTGAAACATCTATAATTGCAAGGCTTTTGCATCCAGAAAACATTCCAATAAATGTTGTCACATTTCCGGTAGAAAATCCAGAGACATCTGCAACCTGAAGATTACTGCAGCCATAAAACATATAACCCATTCCTCTTACTTTTGATGTCTTGAAACTTCTTAAATCCAGATTTTTTAATTTAGTGCATGAATTAAACATATCATTCATATTTACCACGTTTTGAGTATTGAATTTTGATACATCTATTTCTTCCAGATTTCTACAGTCCCAGAACATCGAGTTCATATATACAACTTTTGCAGTATTAAATGAGGAGACATTTAAGGTCGTTAAATTTCCGCACCCTTTAAACATTCCACCCATATTTTCAGTGTTTGATGTATTAAATGATGATAAATCAAGATTTGCAATGCTGCTGCAGTTTTTAAACATGCTTCCCATTTCTTCCACTTTTGATGTATCAATATTATCAAACTCTATTGAATTTAAATTTGATTTGTTTCCAAACATAACTTCGCAATCTGAATTAAACTGAATCGGGATTCCTTCAATCTGAGTGGATACCTTCATTATATTACCTTCAGTCCATGCCACTACTCCGACATCATTATCTTCATCAACATTTATAATTTCAGCTCCATCAGGCATCTCCTCATCAGTAAATATTACAGATGTCATATTGTCAGGTATTGCATTATTGAATTCTGTTCCAGTTTTTGTAACAAATGTGACAGCTCTCGCATACAGATTAATATCTCCATCAAGCTGCAAATCTGGTATTCCCGTACTTGATACATTGACTTTATTGATGCATTCCGGTTCAGTATACCAGAAGGCATATGCTTCCCCGGGAACTTTGTATTGTCCGCCAATGATATTCATACTGCTATTGAACAGCATCTCGTTTTTAGTGCTGCCATCAGTAAACGTCATCCCATTTCCGTGAAATATAACAGTATATCCGCTGACATTTTTTCTCGGCTTTTTCGTACTTATCTCTATATTTGGAATGTTTCGGTCTTCTTCCTTTTTTCCGTCTTTCCAGCGCTTAACAAAAGTTATCGTACCTTCTTTTTTCGCATCCCTGAAATTGTAAATAAGGCTATCTTCTGTTGTTTCGCTGCTGGCATACACATCATCTGAGATTCCTGCATAACATATTGCTGACGCAATCGGAATCATAAAAAAAGCCGCTTTTCGTATTATATTTGATAATTTTTTTTGCATTTTTCTCTCCTTTTTTCAAAAAAAAGAACAGGCAAGAACCGGCACTCTCGCACCGGTTCTTACACTCATCTTTTTTCTTCAGAATGTATTTCAATTTCAACCTTGATATCATCTGGAGAGATTGTTTTTTCTGTTTCTTTTTGGGCTTCCTTTGTTTTTTCGCCTGATGCAGGCGTTCCTTCCTGCATCAGATATCCGGTAATATATTCCATATTGCTTGACAGAATAAATTTACTGTCATCACTGTCTGGAATATCAAATTCATTTTTAATCTCCTGCATTTCATCAGTGTCTCTCACAAAGATGAGGTCTGCTTTCTGCGGATTTTTTGTGAATTCGCCGGTTGCCATGACATTTGCTTCAACTAGACGGCTTAAAGACATGGTTTTGGAACCAGCTGCTCGCCCTACCTGATTCAGCATACCGCTAAGACTTCTGGAAGCCACGTTTTCCTGAGCTTTTTCATTCATCCAGAGGATTTCACGGTTTTTGATATCAATGATATACATTGATGCCTGAGTTGCATTCGTATCCAGAACGAATCTGTTTACGACTGTTGCAGGTTCAAAATTTTCACCCATATCATCATCTGTTCTCTTCATGACACCGAAACATGTATGTGGCTGCTCTGAAAATTTCTGTCCAATATAACTGTTTACCTGTGGAATAGCATATGCAATTCCTCTTGCTTTCAGCTTTTCAATATCCATGTCAATGAATTCGGCACGGCCATCTCCATTGCATGGGCCACCATCCTGGACATCTCCAGAATATACGAATCCGTCTCCATGCTTTGACCCATTCCAGCCGCAGAAATTAACGATATTCATGTTTTTATCGCAGAAAGCTACAGTCAGGTCAATATCGACACGGTGTCCAGAATAGGAATTGTCACATTTCTGGCCTTTTGCAAGATTTGTCCAACTGGTAAAGAACCTCATCTTGTTCCAATCTTCTGCAATCGGCATTTTTGAGCCGGAAGTCATGTTGCCAACAGCCCCGGAATTATCACGGACATCAGCCGGGATTTTTACATCTGCGAGAGACTCACTAATGTATACTTTTCCAATAGGCTCTTTTCCTGCAAACTTTTCAGACATCCCTTTCATTGCGATGTCAGCAGCTTCTTTAATTTGAGCAGCAGTGAATGCTTTTCTGTTCTTGTCTGTAGTTCTAACAACTTTTCCAGTTTTTCCTTTGAAGAAGCGTTCTTCTTCGTCATGGTCTCGCATCTCAATATTACCGATTGCTCCGGTTACAGTTGCAATCCCGGCTTTTGCTGAAACTTTTTCCATTGCATCAAGAACAACCTGCTCCTTACCCTGCTCAATCCCCATACGATACAGCTTGTCAAAACGACGCATGAATTCACCAGGTAATTTTTCCGATTCTTTAACTGCAAGCTCAACATTTCCAGCCTTAACAGCTTCTTCAATACGTCTTGCCGGACGGTCAATCTTTTCTCCACTCTGAATGATGATGATAGCACGTTTTACGTTGTCGTATTCGGGTTTATTCCATGCACGGTCAGAAATATGTAAACGCTCAATCAGTCTCTTCCACTCCTCATCATGACCATGCATAAAGTTAGAAAGTTTTTCTCCACTTCCCCTGTCCATGCTTGCCAGCTGGTCCATTACAAAACGTCTTTCTTTTCTGCCAAGTGCAAAATCTGGCATATCCTCTTTTGCATCTCTCAATGCGATTGCTTCATATGGGTCTCTGGCTGCGTCAACTCTCTGAAGAGATTTGAATGCAGCATATCTTAACAGGTCTGTCGGCTGCTTCATAAACTTTGCAGTATTAAATGAATTCCCGGACAATTCTTCCATCATCATCGCACATGCCACAGCATTTTCACGGTTCTTTGTTGCCATATTATCAAGCAGCACGTTGATTTTGTCAGGGTTCTCTTTTACGTACTCCATGATAAATCCACGCTGCTCCTTTGAATATGCGATTGCAGATTTGACTGCCATATCAAAAGTGACATCGAGGTCTTCCATGCTTCCGGACATCAGGATTCTTCTCATCGGCTGTCCAATGAATGGAAATTTCTTTTTCTCTTCCATGTACACAGATGGCTCTAAAACAAGACCTGAAAGTCCATAAATAATCTGGTCAATAAAATATTCTGCATGGCTTCTTTTCATACATCCTTCAGGAAAATCCGGATAAAACGGTTTTGGCTGTTTCCCAGCTCCAATCACATCAGATAACATTGCATAGTTATCCTTATAAAAAGCAAGAATATCTTTTTTGTCTGCTTTTGCAAGTGATTTTGTCTGCTCATTTGTCATTGGAAAACCAATAGACGCAAAATTAGCCGCAACTGTTGCTGCCAGTTCGATATTGTCATTTTCCTTCTGCTCCGGAAGGATTACTTTACCCTGCATTTCATAGTATTTTTTAAGAATTGTTTTATTCATTATTTTTTCTCCTTTTTGATGTATGTTTTTACTGCAAAAAAGCAGTCGTGATACGGCCGCTGCAGAAAGGATATGTTTTTCTGCGAGATGATACTTCGTATACCGAAGATGTGTTAGCCGCAAGGTTATTTTTGTTTTTAACTTGGAAAGCTATTTTTGCGCTTCAAGTTTGTTTCTGAATTTAATATGCTGAAAAAATTGAAAGAGGGACTTTTTTTGCGAAAAAAAATAAAATATTTTTTTTCAATAAAAAAACGCCTGTTTTTACAGGCAGTGACATGGTAGATTAGATATGGTTTTAATTACGTTACAGAAATAGAACAAACAAGACGATTCCTAACGGTTAGGAATCGTCTTTAACATTTAAGTTTCTTCTGTAGAGATTTAACTTCAGCCTCAAGTTCTTCTTTGGTTCGTGCTTTTTTCATTACTATAAAATCTTCTGACTTGTATTTGCAGCTATCCGCCGCGATTTCTTTGCTTTTGATTTTTCTTCTAAACTCTCTTTCTGCTTTTGGTTCCCACTGATGACGATATCTATTTCCTGAATTATCTTTCCATCCAGTAGAACTGTATCCCCTAAAATCTTCATCAGGCCATACACTTCTAAATTCTTTGTCTTTCTTTTTTACTAATCTTTTATATTCTTCTTCATCAGCTTCCATTCCATATGCAGCACGTGCACGCTGGATATATCTTGCATCATCACGCCATGGATAACATTTATGATGTCTTCTCCCCTGTCTTTTTTTATGCTTTTTTTTGCTATTCATCTTGATGTATCTAAACCAGTCAATCTTGATAGATGTTTGTCTCAGATATTCAGCATTCACCTTATCACGCAGATTTCTGACATCAAAATTTGGCTGCCATGGAGCATCAATCCAGAATAAATACTCATTAATCTTCCATTCCATATTAATTCCCAGATAATGAATATCCGGTACTTTATGAGGATACAGCATATGTACAACCTCATCATACAGTGAAGGGTCATAAAGACTTCTTCTGGAAGCTCCATTTAATGCCTGATTATCAAGATATTTATTTTTGTATTTTCCTTTAATTGGATTATCAGCATAGTTATATACAGGACGATTATGATTTGCCAGAAAGCAGATTAAATCTCTTTCTGTATCAAATGTTTTTTCATCTTCAACGATGTATTTTCTATTTTTCCTATCATATCCAACGACTCTTGAGAGATGAATCTTTGGTGGCTGTACATTATACATGCGAAACTCTTACCTTTCTTCTGTACTATTATGGTCTACGTCTTTCCACTCCGTCTTCTCAAATGGATTAATCGCTTTTGTAAATGGAACCTCTTTGTCTCCTCTGACTAACATTGGTCTCGACATCGCAACTACAAGTCCTGTACTTACCAATCCTTCGGCAAGATGGAAACTTTTTTCTGGAAGCCTTAATCCTTTAGAGAGTGCATTTCTTGCACGTAGCGCAAAACGGATACCATTCTCTAGGTCCTGTCCTTCATATAAATTATTTCGTTTTGCACCAACAATTCCAGCTGATGTCTGCCCTAATTCGTTAATTGACATTGCAGCTGATGTTGCAGAATCAGCTATATCTTCAAATGCCTTATGCGTGTGATTATTAACTCTTGGACGGTTTGCCATATAATCAGCTATGCCCTCCAGCGATACTCCATTTTTTTTCATATCAGCCATAGCTTCGCGTCTTCCAGCTCTTCTCTCAGCTCTTTCACGTTTATCTTTTCTCGCAGCATTTGGTGCGGCAGATATATCTTTACCAAGCTTTGCCATTCGTCTGAACATATTCGCCGGGGTATTTCCGATACCCTCGGCCTGCATATATATTCGTCTGTATTCTTCCAAATCCATAAAAATCACCTCCTGTTAACAGGCAATATCTTCAACCTGTTTCTTCACAATATGGACTTTACCCCCTTCCTCTACAATACATTTTGCAATTCCTTCTTCGGAAGGAATACTATACATTGAATCTTTAAGAATTTCTTCAAGAATTCCCCTAAGCCCTCTTGCTCCTGTTTTTCTTTTGATTGTTTCTTTTGCAATACTCTTTAATGACTCTGGTGTAAATTCAAGTTCCACACCATCATACTTAAAAAGTTCTTTATACTGATTTACAATACTGTCTTTTGGCTCTGTTAAAATGGATACCATAGCGTCTTCATCTAATTCATTAAGTGAAACGATTACTGGAAGACGTCCTACAAATTCTGGAATGAGCCCATACTGTACCAGGTCTTCAGTGCACACAAATTTTAAGGCTTCCCCGACGCTCTTCTCTTTTTCTTTTTCTACATTTGCCCCAAAACCAATAGATGTATTCTTTGTAGCTGTTCTCTTATTGATAATTCCTTCAAGGCCAGGGAAAGCACCTCCACATATGAACAGAATATTTTCTGTATTTACCGGAACGCATTTCTCATTTGGATTTTTTCTTCCTCCGGATGGTGCAACGTTCGCTGTTGTCCCCTCAATCATCTTTAAAAGAGCCTGCTGAACACCTTCGCCGGACGGGTCTTTTGTAAGGCTTGCTCCAACCTGTGATTTTGCCAGCTTATCTACTTCATCAAGGAATACAACGTCAACGACACCAAGCTCAAGCTGCTGTAATGCTTCTACATTTGTAGCGATGGGGCTGATTGTTATATCGTCCTTGATTGCGCTGTTTTCAAGTATTGTCTGTGCCGAAGAACCGTTCTGAACAGAAATCTTCTTCTTTGAAGAAGAGATTGAATTTGTTCAGGGGTTAAATCA
>OLOH01000672.1_pt1 | contig 22800 bp, 19 predicted proteins | sample 1673221 | NCBI WGS metagenome assembly OLOH01 (sample SAMEA3136767, study PRJEB25190) | human gut metagenome
CTGCCCGCTGGATATAGGTGCGGATGGAAGGGTCGGCTTTAATCTGTTCAAATGTAATCATAATGCAGTGTAATCCTTTATCTGAAATTTCTTAGCATCAGTCTTTTGTTGCACACCCGCGCACGAGTGGCACAGCGTATTGTTCCACCTCGTAGATGGCTTTTTCCACATCGATGGTGGTAAATTGCCCATTTTCATAGAGGATCTTCCCCTGGACCATCGTTAGGCAGACATCCTCACCGCTGGCGCTGTATACCGTGGTGGAGATTGGATCATATACGGGGCGGAGGGTAGGGGTATTGGTGTCGATGAGGATGAGATCCGCATCAAACCCTTCTTGGATCTTCCCAATTTCGTTTTCGCGTCCTTGCGCTTTTGCGCCGCCTACGGTTGCCATCTTGAGGGCGTCGTATGCACTCAAGCACGTTGGGTCGCCCGAAACGCCCTTTTGCAGCAGCGCCGACGTGCAGGAGGTCAGCGCGGAGAGGTTCGCCGCATGGTTGGCCATTTCCTGCCCGCCGTAATCCATGTAAATCAGCGTGTCGGGGGAGATCTCCGCCTGCCGGATGATGCGCCGCACCTTGCCCGCGCCGAGCCACAGGCTGGGGGAAAGGCAGACCGCTTTGCCGAAAACGGAATTGAACGCCGTCGCCGCGTACAGGCTCATCAGCCCGCCCATCGACGAACCGGCGATCAGCGTGTTCGCCCTGTCCGGCAGGGTGCGCAGGTTCGCGTCGATCATCGGCTTGAAATCGCGGATGAACCACGCCATCGTCGCGCGCCCGCGCCCGCGAATCCGCCCGAGGTTCGGGTCTTCGCAGGTGAAGGGGCAGTATTCCACCAAACGGTTGTTGCCGACGGGGTTGCACTCGACCGCCGCGATAATCAGCGGCGTGTCGGTCTTGTCCATATAATCGGCCATGCCCCAGGATTGGCCGTAGGTCGCGTCCTCGTCAAAGAAGACGTTGTGGCCGTCGAACATGTACATCACCGGGAAACGCGCGTCCGGCTGCTCGTCGTAACAGGCGGGCAGATAGAGATAGGCGCGGCGCGTCAGCTCCGGGCCGAGGTTGGGGATTTGAAGCGCCCACTTGTAGACCATGTAAAAAAGCCTCCGAAAGCATGAAAATCGGGATCATTCATAAAAGTATACGGCAGGCGCGCCGCCTTGTCAATTCGAATGGACGCCAAAATGCATGATACGGCTGGATTTTGGCAAGCCTACACAGGAAAAAGAACAGGCGTTTGCGCATATTCCGCGCACACCGCCGACGTTGACAGAACTTTTATGCCAGATTATAATGAAGCTATCGGATTTGGGGCGCGCGATTGCGCGATTCTTAGGCGACCGCAAACGGGAGGACACCATGCCCAATATACAGGATTATGTGCTTTGGAGAGGCGATCTGCCGCTTGAGCGCGTGCCGCTGTGCGACGTGGACGCGCTGCTGCTGAGCTATCTGTCGTATATGCCCTACGATCACATCGCGGGGGATGCGTTTGACGAGGGGATTTCCCTGCGCGACGCGGCGCAGAAGCTGCTGGAGGTCAATGAACGGGATAAAACGCCGCTGGCGTACAACGTCAGGGAGGATCGAAAGCTGCTCGCCGCGCTGATGGAGAGCGCGCGGTTTCGGGATATCCGCCTGGTCGGCTATGTCAACAAGGTCGATCCCGAGCAGGAGGAGCAGTTTGCCGCCGTGACCTATCTGCTGGGCGAAGGGCGGGCGTTTGTCGCCTTCCGCGGCACGGATAACACCGTCGTTGGCTGGAAGGAAGACTTCAACATGAGCTTTGAAACCGAGGTTCCGGCGCAGCGGGACGCGGTGGCCTATGCGCAGCATGTTGCCAAAGCCATTGATCTGCCGCTGATCGTCGGCGGCCATTCAAAGGGCGGCAATCTGGCGGCCTATGCGGGGATGTTTGTCGATGAGGCGACCCGCGCGCGGATTCAGACGGTCTATAATTTCGACGGGCCGGGCTTCAACGAGGCGACGATTTCCTCCGAGGAATTCGGCAAGGTGGATATGCGCATCCGCACGTTCGTGCCGCAATCCTCGATGATCGGTATTCTGATGTGGCACAGAGAGCCGTTCACCATCGTGCGCAGCAACGGCGTGGGCGTGTTTCAGCACGACGCATACACCTGGCAGATCATGGGCGGCGATTTCATCAAGCTCAGCGAGCGCACCGGGCACAGCCATTTCGCCGACGACACCATCAAGCGATGGCTCGAGGAGCTGAAGCCCGACATGCGCAGGCAGGCCATCGACGGCATTTACGCCGTGCTCAGCGCGTCGAACGGCATGAACGTCAGCGATCTGTTCGAGGCGCGCAACACGATGAGCGTGCTCAAGGCGGCGGGTGCGATGGATGAAAAGACGCGGAGCGCGGTGCTGGAGGCGTTCAGGCTGCTGGGCAGCTCGATGATCGGCGGCGTGCCCGCGTGGCTGGAGCGCACGGCCAGCAGCGTGGCGCAGAAAATGCCGTGGGAGCAGCGCAGGGAAGAAGCGCGGGCTGAAGCCAAAATAGAAGCGAGAGCAGAAGCGAAAACAGAAACAAGATCAGAAACAAGATTGGAAGCGGGGACGGAGGCTGAGGCGCGGGAAAACGCGCCCGAGCTTGCCAAATAAGCCGATTTGGCCTATAATAAAGCACAAACACGATCATCAGCCCGAAGAAGGGCGGAAAGAGGAACAGACCATGGAAAGAAAAAATGCGTGGGCGGCATATGCCGGGGACGACGGCAGGGTGGAAGCCTTTGCCAAGGCATACTGCGATTTCATCAACAACGGCAAAACGGAGCGCGAGTGCGTGGCTTACGGCGAGAAGCTGGCGAAGGCGCACGGCTTTGAGGATTTGAACGCGGTCGTTCGCTCGGGCAGGAAGCTGGAAGCGGGCGCGCGCGTCTATGCCAACTGGATGGGCAAGAGCTTCATGCTCTTCGTGCTGGGCGAGAAGCCGCTGGAGGAGGGCATGAATATCCTCGGCGCGCACATCGACTCCCCGCGCATCGACGTGAAGCAGAACCCGCTCTATGAGGATACCGATTTGGCGTATCTGGATACGCATTATTACGGCGGCATCAAGAAATATCAGTGGGTCGCCATCCCGCTGGCGCTGCACGGCGTGATCGTACGGAAGACCGGCGAAAAGGTCATCATCAACATCGGCGAGGACGAAAACGACCCGGTGTTCTGCATCTCCGACCTGCTGGTGCACCTCGCGCAGGAGCAGATGACCAAGAACGCGAAGGAAGTGGTCGAGGGCGAGGCGCTCAACCTGATCGTCGGCGGCAGGCCGCTTGAGGGCGAGGAAAAGGACGCGGTGAAGGCCAACGTGCTCAAGCTGCTGGCGGATAAATACGGCGTGGAGGATGAGGATTTCCTCTCCGCGGAGCTTGAGATCGTTCCGGCGGGCAAGGCGCGCGATATGGGCTTTGACCGCAGCATGATTCTGGCCTACGGCCACGACGACCGCGTCTGCGCGTATCCGTCGATGATGGCGGTGCTCGATTACGAGGGCATGCCGGAATACACCCTCTGCTGCATCGTCACCGATAAGGAGGAGATCGGCAGCGTCGGCGCGACGGGCATGGCCTCCCACTATCTGGAAAACACCGTCGCCGAGCTGTACGCCTGCACGGCGGATTACTGCGAGCTGGCCGTGCGCCGCTGCCTGCGCAACAGCCGCATGCTCTCCAGCGACGTGAGCGCGGGCTACGACCCGAATTTCGCCAGCGCGTTTGAAAAGAAGAACAGCGCGTTCCTCGGCCGCGGCATCTGCTTCAACAAGTTCACCGGCAGCCGCGGCAAGTCCGGCAGCAACGACGCGAACCCGGAATTTATGGCCAGCCTCCGAAAGATCATGGATGACGCGGGTGTGGCGTTCCAGACGGCGGAACTGGGCCGCGTCGATCTCGGCGGCGGCGGAACGATCGCCTACCTGTGCGCCAAGTACGGCATGAACGTGATCGACTCCGGTATTCCGGTGCTGAGCATGCACGCGCCGTATGAGGTCATCAGCAAGGTCGATCTCTACGAGGGCTATCGCGGCTACTGCGCGTTCCTTCAGGGCGCCAAGCCGGTGGAATAAAACGCCTTCCGGCTGCCTTTTTAACGCCTTCCGTCTGCCTTCGGCAGCCAACCTCCCTCTAAGAGGGAGGTCTTATTTCTTTTACCACCGAAACCTTATAAAAAACCTTCGATTTATCGCCCAGACGGAAAAAGCACCAAAAAAGAGCTCCCTCTTCGAGGGCGTGGAGCTTGCCGCCCGCTGTGCGGGAGGCAGGCAAGCGGAACGCCGAAGGTCTGGCACGGCGTAGCCGTGACTGAGGGAGTTTGGCGGGCGCAGAATATGCTTCTTACTCAAATGCTGATATTTACAAAATGACAACTGCAATGTGGGCAGATTGTCCGATAAAGTGAACAGATTTCCCGATGAAGCCGGTGGGTAATCATTTCTTTCATGTATTGCCGCGAAAAATGCGCTTGAAAAACGCCGGAAACGGCTGTATAATAGCCGCAAATCCTTTGAAACCGACTGGGCGAATTGCACGTTCAGCCTAAAAGGAAGATGACAAATCGTCATACGGAGGAATTGCGAATGAACAAGCTCTTCAAACGCGCGGCCTGTCTCGCGGTGACGGCCGCCATGACCCTCTCCAGCTCCGGCGCGCTTGCCTGCACCGGCTACTATGTCGGCAAGCAGGCCAGCGCCAGCGGCCATACCATTATCGGCCACACCGTCGATGCGTGGAACACCGCGCAGGCGAAGCAGGTCGTCTATCCGCACAGCGAGGAACCGGGGCGCACCGTGACCGTCGGCGCGAACGAAGTGCCGCTGCCGGATGTGACCTACCAGTACACCTCTACGCCGTTCATCGAGGGCTTGTGGGATAGCGCCGTGGCCAACGAGATGGGCGTGACCATGACCGGCTCGGTGACGACCTACATCAGCGACGCGATGAAAGCGGCGGATCCGTATGTGGAGGACGGCGCGTCCGAGACGTGGATCAGCGGCTATATTGCGGCGGTTTCCGCTACGGCGCGCGAAGCGGTTGAAAACTACGGCAAGATCATGGAAACCTACGGCAGCTCCGAATCCAACACGTTTATGATCGCCGACCAGCAGGAGGCGTGGTATCTGGAGAGCTATTCCGGCCATCAGTGGTGCGCCGTGAAGATGCCGGAGGACGCTGTCGCCGTGTTTGGCAACGAGAGCATGCTCGGCTCTGTCGCGGATTATGTGGAGGGCGAAAGTCTGCTCCATTCCGAAGGGCTGTTCTCCGTGCCGGAGGCCGCGGGTCAGACCGTGCTCGATGAAGCGGGCAACGTCGATCTGTTCGCAACCTATGTCGGCGCGCGCAACCTGAACGCGGGCGCGAACCGCCGCACGTGGTATGGCCACGAGCTGCTGGCGCCGTCCACCGCGGAGGATTACGCGATGACGACCCGTTATCCGCTGTTCTATCAGCCGGATGAAAAGGTCAGCCTGAGCGACATCTTCGAACTGACCCGCTCCCGCTTTGAGGGGACGCAGTGGGATCCGGAGGAGACCGGCCGCCCGGATATCCGCGTGATCGGCATCGAGCGTCAGGTGAACTGCTCGGCCATCGAGATTTATGACGATCTGCCCGCCGCCATGTCCGCCGTGACGTGGACGACGCTGGCGAACGCGGAGCATTCCGTCTATCTGCCGCTCTCTAACCTCGTGACCGACGTGGCCGAGATGTTCGACCATACGCCGGAGGGCTTCACGTCCGACAGCTACGGCTACGATCTGAGCTATGCGCACACCCACTTCAAGCGCCTGTGCGCCCTGAGCGAGCAGGATCGCGAGCACTACGGCACCGGCGTTCGCGCTTACTGGAAGAGCGTGGAGGACGCGCTGGTGGCGGAATATCCGGCCGTGCTGGCTGAAACGGCGAAGCTCTACGCCGAAGACCCGGCGAAGGCCGCCGAATACCTGACCGAGTACACCGTGGAGAAGCAGGAAAAGGCGCTGGCCGACTGCGACACGATGTATGACGAACTGATCTGGTACATGATCGCCAACACCAGCACCCTGCGCTACAACAGCAGCCGCGGCGAATTCAATACGTGGAATAACTTTGTGCCGTCGCTGGCGGCGGAATAACGCCTTGCGCGAAAACAAAATCAGGGAGAATCGTTCCTTTTCGGGCGGTTCTCCTTTTATATGCCCCTTTATATGCCCGTATGTCCGCCGAAAACAGTTGTGCAATCGCCTTTTTATGGTATAATGGTTTCTGTATACAGATGGGAGAGCGATGCGTATGGAGCAAAGGAAGGAACAGAAGAAGGAACAAAGGGTTTATGCCGCCTTTGGCCGCGGCGCGCGCCGGGATTGGAAGCGCGCGGCGCGCAAGACCGTGTTCAGCCATTACTGGATGGCGATTATGGTCTGTCTGGTCGCGGCGTTTTTGGGCACGGAATTCACCGGCTCGCTGGAAAGCCTGCATTTCACCCGGCAGAAATGGGACGTGATTTCGAACTTCCTTGCGTCCTTCGGGCGGCCGGGCGCGGCGGCGAACAGCCGGGGCGTGTTTGCGATAGCCGTCAACAAGATTGCGGACGGTTCCCTTCAAAACATTGTGAACAACACCATCATGTCGCTGGCCGGATCGAGCGAGTTCTGGCAGTCCTTCGGCATTGTGGTGAGCAGCCTGGTTTCGATGACATATTGGGTGCTGGTTACCCACACGTTCGTCGTGATCCTGCGCCGCCTGTTTATGGAGATGCGCGTCTACGAGGAAGTGCCGCCGTATCGCGCGCTCTATCTGCACAGCGCGCGCTGCTGGGGGCGCACGTCGCTGGCGCTGCTGCGCGTGGCCGTCCAGCGGGGGCTTTGGTGGCTGACGATCATCGGCGGCGCAATCAAGACGTTTTCGTATTATCTCTGCGGCTTCATTCTGGCGGAGAACCCGACCATGAAGGGCGGGGACGCGATCGCGCTGTCCCGAAAGATGATGAACGGCCACAAGTGGGAGTGCTTCCTGTTGGAGCTTTCCTTCGTGCCGTGGCACCTTCTGAGCCTTGCGACGTTCGGCCTGAGCAGCCTGTTTTATTCCAGCGCATACCTGAGCGCCGCGTGGTGCGAGTTTTACGCCGCCGTGCGCGCGCAGGTCAAGGCGGAGGGCGAGGCGCAGGCGCTGCGCGACACCTATCTGTTTGAAAAGGCCGGCGCAAAGACGCTGCGCCGCGCCTACAACGATCTGGGCAGACCGGCGGAAAAGCTGCCCGCGCGCGTATACGGCAACAGGGTGACCCGCTTTTTCGGCGAATGTCTCGGCGTGACGCTGTTCGTCAACCCGCAGGACGTCGCGCGCGAAAAGATTCAGGATCGCGAATACCGCCTGCGCTACATGCGCCGCTGCGAGCAGGGGCTCTCCTATCCGATTCGGCTCAGCCCGCTGCTGCAATATGAGCACAAGGATCACGAACCGGCGCTGTTCACCCGCAAATACCCGGTGACGACGCTGGTGCTGCTGTTCTTCCTGTTTTCGATCATCGGCTGGTGCTGGGAGGTCGTGCTGCATCTGCTTTCGGAGGGCACGTTCGTCAACCGCGGCGTGCTCCACGGGCCATGGCTGCCGATTTACGGCACGGGCGGCGTGCTGGTGCTGCTGACGCTCTACAAGCTGCGCGACAAGCCGTGGCTTGAGTTTTGGGCGACGGTGGTTGTCTGCGGCGTGGTCGAATACTTCACCGCGTATTATCTGGAAACCGTGTACGACCGTCGCTGGTGGGATTACGCGGGCTATTTCCTCAACCTGCACGGGCGCATCTGCGCGGAGGGGCTGCTGGTCTTCGGCCTAGGCGGCATGGCGGTTGTCTACGGCGTTGCGCCGCTGTTTGACAACCTGCTGCACAAAGTCAGGCACAGCGTGCTGATCGGGCTGTGCGCCGCGCTGATCGCGCTGTTCTGCGTCGATCAGGCATATTCTCATTTTCATCCCAACGAGGGCGAGGGCATCACGGACGAGGTGGTTTACAAGACGGACGACGCTCGGATTCGCCTTGACGAGGAGGCTTTCGTTTAATGCGAATCAGTTCGTTTTTCGTGCTGGCGGGCTATCTGGCGGCCAACGCCTACGTGGCCGCGCGCACATCCATCTTTCTGCATCGCAATCTGCCCGAGCGAGTGGCGAAGCTGATTTCGCTGCTGACGGCGGGCGTGTATTCCGTCTTCGCGATGGGGATGCCGCTGGCGCATATTCTGCCGGAGGGGATGGCCAGAAAGCTGATTCTGCGCGTGTCCTTCGGGTTTTACGGCATATTCATCTATCTGTTTTCGGCTTACGTCATCATCGAGGTGCTGGCGCGGCTTTCCAAGCGGTTTCACCGAACGGAAAGGCTCACCGCGCGGAAGGGAAACCCCAAGCTGATCTTCGGCGGCGCGGTATGGTTCGGCATCATCCTGACCTGCCTGATGGGGATTCACCACGCATCCGAGCTGACGGTGAAGCATTACACTGTGCAGACCGATAAGGACGGCGGCGGGCGCGACAGCCTGCGCGTGGTGCTGATTGCGGATCTGCATCTGGGGTACAGCGTCGGCGCGGAGCGCATCGCCGACATGGTGGAAAAGGTCAACGCACAGGACGCGGATATCATCCTCGTCGCGGGCGATATTTTTGATAACACGGTGGAGGGCATCGACGACCCGGAGGCCGTGAAGGCCTCGCTGCGGGCGATGAAAAGCAGGCTGGGCGTGTATGCCTGCTGGGGCAACCACGACGTATCCGAGCGCCTGTTCAGCGGGTTCAGCACCAGACGGCTGGAAAACACGCTGCGCGGCGAGGAGATGGAGCAGTTCGTCCGCGAAAGCGGCATGACGATGCTGGCGGACGAGGTGCGGCTGATCGACGACAGCTTTTACGTCATCGGCCGCAAGGATTACGAAAACGCGGGCGACGGCACGGCGCGGCGCAAGAGCCTCGGCGAGCTGATGGCGGGAATCGACACGGACAGGCTCGTGATCTCACTGGAGCACGAGCCGCGCTTTCTGCGGCAGAACGCCGACGCGGGCGTGGACGTGATGCTCTGCGGCCACACGCACGACGGCCAGTTCTTCCCGCTGAATATCGCGATCCGCACCGCGTGGGAAAACCCGGCGGGCTTGAAGACGGTGGGGCGTATGACCAGCGTGGTCACATCCGGCGTGGGCGTTTACGGCCCGGATATGCGCATCGGCACGGACGCGGATATCTCGGTGGTGGACATTCAATTTGCACCATAAAAGAAAGGGAGATATACAAACATGAAACTGATTCAGGGCGGCTTGGTCAAGACGATCACGGGCGGCGACATCGAAAACGGACAGATTCTCATCGACGGCGGCAAGATCGTCGCGGTGGGGCAGAACCTCGACGTTCCGGCGGGGACGGAGATCATCGACGCGGCGGGCTGCATCGTCACGCCGGGCTTTGTCGATGCGCACTGCCACATCGGCATGCACGAGGAGGCGAGCCGCTGGGAGGGCAACGACACGAACGAGTATTCCGGCCCGGTTACGCCGGAAATCCGCGCCATCGACGGCATCAACCCGCGGGACGAGGCATTCGGCAACGCGATTGGCGGCGGCGTGACGACGGCGGTGACCGGCCCCGGCTCGGCGAACGTGCTGGGCGGCACGTTTGTGGCGATGAAGCTGTACGGCGACTGCGTGGACGACATGATTCTCAAATATCCGGCGGCGATGAAGATCGCATTCGGCGAGAACCCCAAGGGCGTTTACGGCCAGAACGGCCATAAGATGCCGGTTACGCGCATGGCCGTCGCGGCGACGCTGCGCGAGACGCTCTTCAAGGCGCAGCGCTACGCGAAGGAGATCGAGGAGGCCGAGAAGGACGCGACCAAGACGCGTCCGTTCGACATGAAGCTGGAAGCGCTGCTGCCGGTTCTCCGCAAGGAGATTCCGCTCAAGGCGCACGCCCACCGCGCGGACGACATCCTGACGGCGATCCGCATCGCGAAGGAATTTGACGTAGACATCACGCTGGACCACGTGACGGAAGGCCACCTGATCGTCCGGCATCTGGTCAAGGCGGGCAAGCCGGTGCTGGTCGGCCCGTCGTTCGGCTCGAAATCCAAGCAGGAGCTGAGGGAAAAGAGCTTCGCGACGGCGGGGATTCTGGATGACGCAGGGCTGGAGGTCTGCATCATCACGGATGCGCCGGTCATTCCGCTGTACTATCTGCCGCTGTGCGCGGGTCTGGCGGTGAAGGCGGGCATGAAGGAGGAATCCGCGTGGCGCGCGATCACCATCAATCCGGCGCATGTCGTGGGGATCGACGGGCGCGTCGGCTCGATTGAGGCCGGAAAGGACGCGGATATCGCGATCTTTGAGGGCAACCCGCTGCGCGACATTCAGTGCCGCACGAAGGCCGTCTTTGTGAACGGCGAAGAGGTGCTCTCCCAAATTCAGATGCGTGTGTGAGGCAAAGGAGGCGCGGGCGGTGGACAAGCGATATCCCGATCTGGCGCTGCTCGCGCAGCCTGCGCGCCGGGCGATTTGCTGCCTGGCGGTTGAAGGCGGGGGCGAAAAAATCGAAGGGCTTCTGAACAGGGAGCCTTTTTCGCGTTATACCGAAAACGGGCTGACCGTCCTGCTCTATGACGAGGCGCAGAGCGAGGCGTGGCGCGCGGAAATCGAGCGGATTCTGGCGGAAAGCGGGCTCTGCGCGGGGCTGAGCGGGCCGTTTGCGCTGGCGGCGTCGGCGCGGGGCTGCTTCCCCAAGGCGCGCATCGCGCTGGAAACGGGCAGGGCCGTCGATCCGGGGCGCGCGCTCTACGACATGGGCACGTACAGCGAAGCGGCGCTTCTGCGCGCGGCTCGGACGGCGCTCGGGGCGCAGGGCTTCCGCGCGTCGGATTTTGGCGACGCGGCAATCGAGGCGCTTGCGCGGCTGGACGAGCGGGAGGATGCGCAGTATATCCGCAGCCTGCGCGCGTATTTGAGCGACGGGCTGAATCTGCGGCGCGCGGCGGAGCGGCTGGGCGTTCACCGCAACACGCTGGCCTACCGCATGCGCCGAATCGAGGCGCGCTTTGCCCTCGACCTGAGCGACATGAACACCTGCTTTGAGCTGCTCTTTTCGCTCTGGCTGAAGGAGGGGCTGGGCGGCCGCGCCGACGACGAGCCGACGGCGGCGTTTGACCGGGACGCGGCGCGCGCGGCGCTTTGGCGGTCTGCGGAGCGCGCGGGGAACGCGGCGCGGACGGAGGAACGCTTTCCGCTGGCGCTCGCCGCCGTTGCGGCGGGCGGTCTGAGCGACGCGCGGCGCGCGGAATTGACGCTGGCGCTGAGCGCGCTGCCGCAAAAGCCGGTGACGGCGTTTGACGATGAAACGCTGTTTTTCGCGCTTCCGCCGGAGGAGATCGGCGCGTTCGCGGAGGCGGCGAGGCCGCTTTGCGAGGCGGCGCGCGCGGGCATGGCCGTTTCGCAGACGTTCGCGCTGGACAGGCTGTCGGCGCAGATTCGTCTCTGCCGGTTTGCGCTGCTGGCGGCGGGCACACAGACGGTATTCATGCGGGAAATCGGCTCGACGCTGTTCTTTACGGCGCTGGAGCGGCGGGTGTCGCTCGCGCCGTATCTGTGCGAAGACGTCATTCGCGTGATGGATGAGGACGCGACGCGCGGCTCGGCGCTCTCGCGTTCGCTCTACGCCTATCTGCTCAACTTCATGGATTTGAAAAAGGCCGCGCAGCAGCTCGGCATCCACCGCAACACGCTGGAATATCAGGTACGCAAAATGAACGCCGTCATCGGCGGGCAGCCGGACGAGCAAAAGCGGTTTATGATGATGTGCACGTATAAAATGCTGGCGCTGCCGGACGCGGGTGTGCCGGAACTGTAAAATCTTACAAACGCGCGGACACGAAAAAAGGCCGATTGATCGAAAAAATCGAAAAAAATTTCACAAAACGGCTTGCGTGTGCCGTATGGATGTGATATACTTCCATCAGCGCAAAAAAGCGATTTGTAAAAAATTACAAAAAATAAACGGAGTCGGGAGGATTCAAGAATGGCTAAAATCGGTTCAATGGAGCTGATTGTCATCCTGATTGTCGCCATGCTCGCCATCGGCCCGGAGCGCATGCCCAAGGCGGCGCGCACGCTGGGCAAGGCGGTCGGCTCGTTCAAAAAATACATGAACGACGCGACGAGCGACCTGCGCGAGGCCAGCGACGAATTCCGCGAGGTCACCGATGAAATCGCGGACGCACAAAAGACCGTGCGCAAGGCCTTCAAGGACGCGGACGACGAAATCAGCAAAACCCGGGGCGAGGCGGAGGAAAAGCTGAACCCCAAGAAGAAAAAGAAAAAGCCCGCCGCGCCGGAAACGGACGAGACGGACGAGGCGCCCAAGCCGCCGAAGGACGAAGCGAAGGCGGAGGCGGCCGAGCCGCAGGGCGAAGAAGAAACCGAAGCGCAGCCGGAAGCGGCCGCGGAAAAACACGATGAAGCAAAGGATGAGCAGCAGAGCGCTGCCGCCGAATAAAGGAGGAACTTTTTTATGGGTAAGATTGGAACGACCGAACTGCTGGTTGTGCTTGCGATTGTGCTGGTTATCTTTGGGCCGAAGGCGCTGCCGAAGCTGGGGCGCTCGCTGGGCAAGACGCTGGGCAGCTTCCGCAAGGGCATGAACGACAGCGCGGACGATGATGACGACGACGAGGAAGAGGTCGTCGTGAAGAAAAAGAAGAAAAAGCCCGTCGCCAAGAAGGCGGACGACGAAGAGGACGAGGAAGAAGAGGACGCCTGATTCAAAACAGGATACCGATGCTTCTCTCCGAGCGGAGGGAAGCATATCTTCTGCAAAAAACGAAACGGACGGTGAAAAGAGATGAGCACACAAAAGGGCAACGAGCAGGCCAATATGTCGCTGGTGGGGCATCTGCGGGAGATTCGCAACCGCATTGCCCTGAGCGTGGTTGCGCTGCTGGCGGCGTTTGTCATCTGCTTTGCCATCATCAAGCCGCTGGCCAACGCCATGCTGCAAATGGGTCTGGACGCGGGGTTCCAATACGTGTATCTGTCCCCGTCGGAGCTGCTCACCTCGTATTTTAAGCTGGCGCTCGTGCTGGCGGTCGTGGTGGTTTCGCCGCTGCTGATTTTCCAGATTTGGGGCTTTGTCGCCCCGGCACTGACCAAAAAGGAAAAGCGGGCGATACGGCCTGCGCTGCTGGGCGGATTTTTCTTCTTCTGCCTCGGCGCGCTGTTCAGCTACATGGTCGCCCTGCCGTTTATGATTCAGTTCCTGGTCAATTTCAGCACGTCGGATTTCATTCACTCGGCGATTTCCGTGGCCAGCTATCTGGATTTTATGATCGGCATGCTGCTGACCTTCGGCGTTGTGTTTGAAGAGCCGATGCTCGCCTTTGTGCTGACCAAGCTGGGCATTTTGACCCCGGATATCCTGCGCAAGGTGCGCCGATACGCCATTCCGCTGATCTTTGTCATCGCGGCCATCATCACGCCGCCGGACGTCGTTTCGCAGTTCATGGTCGCCGTGCCGATGATCGGCCTGTACGAGCTGAGCATCCTCATTTCCTGCGTCATCTATAAGAAGAAGCAGAACGAAGACGACGATGAGGATGAAGACGAGGACGACGACGAATACGACGAGGATGATGACGAAGACGAGGACGAATAAGCGACGATTTAAGGGAGCTGCCGAGCAGGCGGCTCTCTTTTTTTGAGTGCGCATAGGAAATCACGCAAAGCCGCCCGCTTACAGCCGGTACGCCGTCATCGCCCGGAAACGGTTGCTCATAATGGTGTAGAGCGCCTGCGCGTAGGGCGTGAGCGGCATATCCTTCGGGTGCGCCATGTACAGCGGCGTGTAAACCGCGTCGCTCAGGCGATAGTGCGCGAGCTGCTGCATGGCGGGCGTATCGCTCAAAAGGGTGATGAACGGGCAGAGCATGACCAGCGAACAGGCGGCGCACACGCGCTTGGCGCATTGGGAATCATCCGTGCGGATGGCGACGAAGGGGGAGAGCGCCGCGCGGGCGAGCAGCTCGTCATACGCGCGGGCGAAGGGAAGGTTTTCGGCGGGGAGCACGAATTTTTCCCCCTCGCAGGCGCTCAGGCTGACGGTTGAGCCGGATGGGACGCGCTGCGCCAGCGCGGTTTTCCGCCCGGCAACGAGGATGACCTCGTCCGACGCGATGAGCTGATAATCGAGCTTTTCATTTTCGGCCTCGCCGAAGAGCAGCGCCATATCCAGCTCGCCGCCGAGCAGACCGGCTTCCAGCGCGTCGTTTCGCGCGGAGACGGCTTGCAGGCGCACGTCGGGATAGGCGCTTTGAAACTCGGGGAGCACCTGCGGCAGAAGCTCGTCGGCGCGCTGCATGGGCAGGCCGAGGCGCAGAAGCCCGGTCTGCCGGCCGGAAAGCGCGGCGAGGGATTCGTTCATCTGCGCTTCGATTTGCAGAAATCGGCGCGCGGACTGCACGTAGATCTGCCCGGCGGGCGTGAGCGAAACGGGCGTGGTGCTCCGCTCGAAGATGGGCTGGCCGAGCTGCTGCTCGATTTGCCGAATCTGCTGGGAGAGCGTCGGCTGGGTGACAAAGAGCGATTTTGCCGCGGCGGTGAAGCTGCCTTCGCGGGCAACGGCGAGCACGAGCTGAGCGTGGCGTGTATTCATGGTGGATTCCCTCTTTGCGATTTGATGTCGGGCGCGCCCAAAGCGCCGATATCCCTATTTTAAGAAAAATCGGCGAAAATGTAAACCACAAAAAGCGGGCGATTTCGCGCAATTTTCGAAACATAAAAAAAGAAGAAAAAAGGCTTTCCCGCCGCCGCGGTATGGGTGTATAATAAGCACACAACTGAAAGACGGAGGGATTTGCGATGCAGGTTACGGAAAAAATCGCCGCGTTTCGGGCGCGGATGAAGGATGAAAACTTTGCCGCGGTCATCGTGCCGACGGCGGACAGCCATGCTTCGGAATATATAGCCGATTATTTCAAAACTCGTCAGTGGCTTTCCGGCTTCACCGGCTCAGCGGGCACGCTGGTCGTCGGGGAAAAAGAGGCGGCGCTGTTTGTGGACGGCCGCTACTTCATTCAGGCAGAGCGGCAGATTGCCGGGAGCGGCATCACGCTGATGCGCATGGGCACGGCGGGCACGCCGAAGCTGGAGGAATACCTCACCGCGCTGCTGCATGAAAACGACGCGCTGGGCGTGGATTTCGGCGTGGTCAGCGAGAAATTCGCGGAGGATATGCGCGAGACGGCCGCGAAAAGCGGCGCGCTGCTGCGCGATACGGGCGACTGGTTCGGCGACCTTTGGAAGGATCGCCCGCCGATGCCGCAGGAAAAGGCGTTCATCCTCGATGAGCAATATGCCGGTCAGAGCGTGCAGAGCAAGGTGAGCGCGATTCGCAAGGCGATGGCCGAGCGCGGCGCGCAGCTCCATGTGCTCAACGTGCTGGATGACATCGCGTGGGTGCTCAATGTGCGCGGCGGCGACGTGCTCAACACGCCGGTGGTGATGAGCTATCTGGTCATCGGGCAGAAGCACGTGAACTGGTTCGTCGATGAAACCAAGGTGGACGACGCCATGCGCAAAACGCTTGCGGACGAGGGCGTGAATGTGCGCGGCTATGACGAGATCATTCCGGCGCTGAAGGGGCTTGAGCCGGATGTGAAGGTGCTGGCGGATGCGAGCAAGCTGACCGCCGCGCTGATGAGCGCGCTGGAAAAAGCTGAAATCATCCGCGCGGAAAACCCGTCCACGATGATGAAGGCCATCAAGAACGACGTGGAGCTGGATAACCTGCGCAGGGCGCACGTGAAGGACGGCGTGGCGGTTACGCGGCTGATGTACTGGCTCAAGCAGAACGTCGGCAAAATCCCGATGACGGAAATCAGCGTCAGCGACAAGCTGCTGGCGCTCCGTCAGGAGCAGGAGCACTTCATCTCCCCGAGCTTCAACACGATCTGCGCCTATCGCGCCAACGCCGCGATGATGCATTACAGCGCCACGCCGGAGAGCGACGCGAAGCTCGAGCCGCGCGACCTGCTGCTTATCGACTCCGGCGGCCAGTATCTGGAGGGCACGACGGATATCACCCGCACCTTCGCGCTCGGCCCGGTGACGGACGAACAAAAGAAGCATTTCACCGCCGTTCTGTGCAGCATGCTGAATCTGGCGAACGCCAAGTTTTTGCAGGGCATGACGGGCATCGGTCTGGATATCCTCGCGCGCGGCCCAATCTGGGATATGGGCATCGACTATCGCTGCGGCACGGGGCACGGCGTGAGCTACCTGATGAGCGTGCACGAGGGCCCCAACAGCTTCCGCTGGCATAAATCCCCGACGCGCGCCGAGGACACCGTGCAGGAGCCGGGCATGGTCACCACCGACGAGCCGGGCGTGTACATCGAGGGCAGCCACGGCATTCGCACGGAGAACGAGCTGGTCTGCCGCAAGTTGGAAGAGAACGAATACGGCCAGTTCCTCGGGTTTGAAACCATCACCTGCGCGCCGATTGATCTGGACGCGGTGATCCCCGAGCAGATGAGCCCGCGTCAGCGCGGCTGGCTGAACGATTATCATGCCTTTGTGCGGGAGACGCTCCTGCCGCTGATGCAGGACGACGACGAGCGCGCGTGGCTCAAACACGCGACCCGCGCCATTTAACCGAATTAACCGAATTTTCAGGAAGCGCCCAAATCAGGTCTAGCATTTTGGGCGCTTTTCCTGTATAATAAATGCAAGAATGTATCTCCGCACAGCCGGGGTTGCACTTCCATAGACCGAACATGGAGGGATAAATGTATGAAACTGATTGTTGCGATTGTTCAGGATGAAGATGCGGGCCGTTTGGTTTCCGCGCTGATGGATAAGGGCTTCGGCGTGACGAAGCTGGCGACGACGGGCGGCTTTCTGCGCGCGGGCAACACCACGCTCATCAGCGGCGTGGAGGACGACAAGCTCCAGGATGCGCTCGGCGTGATCGAAAAGATCTGCAAGAGCCGCGAGCAGATCACCGCGTCCACCACCCCGATGGGCGGCGCGGGCGGCGTCTATGTGCCGTACCCGATCCGCGTGACGGTCGGCGGCGCGACGGTGTTCGTGCTGGAGGTCAGCCAGTTCCTCAAGGTGTAACATGATTGCCTTTGCGGATCTTGCGGGGCAGTCTGCGCTCATCGGCCAACTGCAAAGCGATTTTGCGCGGGGGCGCTATGTCCATGCCTACCTGCTCACGGGGCCGGGCGGCACGGGCAAGCGCTCTGCCGCGCAGCTTTGCGCTATGGCCGCGCTCTGCCGGGGGGAGAAGAAGCCCTGCGGGGTGTGCGGCCCGTGTCGGCGCGTGCTCTCCGGCACACACCCGGACGTACATACCGTTGTGCCGGAGAAGGGCAAGCAGATCATCGGCGTCGGCGTGATGCGCGAGGTGCTGGATACCGTTTCGGTCAAGAGCTTTGAGGACGGCGCGAAGGTCATCCTCATCCCGCAGGCCGAACGGATGAACGCCGCCGCGCAGAACTGCCTGCTGAAAACGCTCGAAGAGCCGCCGGAGCGGACGGTCTTCTTTTTGATCACCGATCAGCCCGCGGCGCTGCTGCCGACCATCGTTTCCCGCTGCCGCGTCGTGCGGTTTCATCCGCTGACGGAGGAGGCCTGCGCCGCGCGCCTGATCGCGCTCGGCCAGCCGCCGGAGACGGCGAAGAAAAAGGCGCGCATGGCGGAGGGCTGCGTCGGCCGCGCGCTGGCAATCGACGACGGGCAGCTCGAGCTGCGCATGGCGCTGACGCGCGATGTGTTTTCTGTTCACCGTCCGGCGGATGTGCCGGGAGTAGTGAATCTCTACAAGGAGGATAAGGAGCGGCAGAAGCTCGTGCTGGATACGCTGGAAATCGCGCTGCGCGATATTCTGGTGCAGCAGGCGGGCGGCGCGTCCGTCGCGGGCGCGGGCTATGCGCGCGAGGCGGAGGCTTATGCCCGGCGGACGCCGCTTTCCGGCGGTCTGTCGCTGATGGAAACGCTGCGGCGCGCGCGGGTGATGCTCGCCGGAAACGTCGCGTTTGCGTCGGCGTTTGAAACCATCCTTCTTCAAATATCGGAGGAATATGCCAAATGGCCATGGTAATCAGGGTGCGCTTCAAGCGCGCCGCCAAACTATACGACTTTGACCCCAACGGGCTGGAGCTGCACAACGGCATGAGCGTTGTGACGGAGACGGCGCGGGGCGTGGAGCTGGGCGAATGCATGAGCGGCGTGATGGATGTGCCGGACGAGCGCCTGGTTCTGCCGCTCAAGCCGATTCTCCGCATCGCCACCGAGCAGGATCTGGCCATGCAGAAGCGCAACGAGCAGGCGGAAAAAGAGGCGTTTGATATCGCCATCGACCGCATTGCCGAGCACAAGCTGGAAATGAAGCTGGTGGACGTGGAATATGCGTTCGACCGATCCAAAATCATTTTCTATTTCACCGCTAACGGCCGCGTGGATTTCCGCATGCTGGTCAAGAGTCTGGCGAGCATTTTCAAGACACGCATCGAGCTGCGCCAGATCGGCGTGCGCGACGAGGCGAAAATGCTCGGCGGAATCGGCCCGTGCGGGCGGCCGATCTGCTGCCGGACGTTTTTGAGCGACTTCACGCCGGTCTCCATCAAGATGGCGAAGGAGCAGAATCTTTCGCTCAACCCGACGAAGATTTCCGGCCTGTGCGACCGCCTGATGTGCTGCCTCAAATACGAGCAGGATCATTACGAGCAGACGCGCAAGCGCATGCCGCGCGTGGGGCGCGAAATCATCACCCCGGATGGTTCGGGCGTCATCAACGCGATCAACGTGCTCGAGGAGACGGTGCGTGTGCGCATCGCCGTCGGCGACTCGTTTGAGCTGCGCGAATACAAGATCGACGACTGTCAGCGCCCCGGTCAGGACGAGCGCAAGCCGCGCCCGGAGGAGGACGCGACGGCGGAGGACGCGCAGCAGGCGGCGGAAAACGCCGAGAGCGGCGCGGCGGAGACGGTCGAGCCGAACCCGCCGAAAAAGCAGGAGCAGCGCCCGCCGCGCGGCGAACGCCCGGAGCGTGCGCCGAGACCGGAGCGCGGCCCCAAGCCGGAACGCGGCCCGCGGCCGGAGCGGGGAGAGCGCCCGCCGAGGCCGGAGAGAGGCCCGAGACCGCCGAAAAAGCAGACGGACAGGCCGCAGGACAAGGAAGCGCCCGTGAAGGCCGAACAGCCGGTCGTCGAGGAGCAGAAGGCCGTCGAAGCGATCGACGTGCTGGAAATCCGCGAGGACGCGAAGAAGGAAGATCTTTTCTAAAAAACGATATGCACATCATAACGGCCTTGGCGGTAAAAATGCCAAAAAGGCCGTTTTTTTATTCAAATGGGAAACGGTGTAAAATCGCCCGCGTGAGCAGAACCTTGACGCATTGCAGACTTTGGCGGAGGAAAAGGAGGGATCAGCCGCTTCAGACTGTAGACAAAAAGCTATTCTCCCCCCGAAGGGGGGAGAATAGCCCTTTCCGCAAATGAAAGAATAACTGAATTTCTTGATTTTGCTATCCAAGCCAAGTTTGCTTATGTTAACAAGCTGAGGCGGGCTCGGCCCGCTTTTTGTAGATTCATATCGAAAAACTGGGAATTCAAAATCGCGCTTTATTTGAATTTGAACCGGTAAAATCGCGCAAAAAACTTGCAATTCGCGCGCGCTCGTGCTAAAATGTGTTCCGGGAGTGATCCTAAACAAAGGGAGGTGAAATGTATGGCTTATCAGATTTCTGATGACTGCATCTCTTGCGGCGTGTGCGCCAGCAACTGCCCGGTGGGCGCGATCAGCGAGGGTGACGGCAAGTTTGTGATCGACGCGGATACCTGCATCGACTGCGGCGCTTGCGCGGAGAACTGCCCGGTGGGCGCTCCGGCTCAGGCCTAATCCATTAGAACTTGCGGACGTATTCGGCCTGGCCGGATGCGTCTTTTTTTGCATATGCAGGAAATGAGAAAATTCGAGATTTTGTACAAATTCCGATAGCGGGTGCGCGGCTGCCTGACTCCTTCAGTCACGGCTGCGCCGTGCCAGACCTTCGGCGTTCCGCTCGCCTGCCTCCCGCACCGCGGGCGACAAGCTCCACGCCCTCGAAGAGGGAGCCCTTTGATCGGATTATTTCCCGTTTAAGCGATAAGTCGCGCGGTGTGCGTCCACGTTTTTTGTGCAGAATTTGCTTTTTGCTCAATGATTGACATACGGAAAACGGCGTTTGGCGTGACAGTCCGCTTTTCGGTCTTTTCGAAATTCGTATTTTGATGTATACTGTAAAATAAAGCGAAAAGCAAATTCTGCACAATACGCGGGCGCGCGATGACGCGATGAAAGGAGGGGAACGCCGTGAAAAAGCCGGGGCTTTCCGTCGGCAGCATCGTGATGATGCTGGTGACGGCCTTTGTCGTCGTCGGCATGGCGGCGTTTCTGAGCCTGATCGCGGGGGATGACGTTTACGAGCGGACGCGCGCGGTATTCGGCAATCTGGCCGAACAGACGGCGGAGCGAGAGACCGCCGAGCCGACCGTTTCGCCGACGAAAACGCCGTTCTTTGAGGCGACCGCCGAGCCGACGGCAGAGCCGACGCCGACCGCCACACCGGATCAATCGCCCAAGACCATCACCATTGCCGCCGCGGGTACGATTTACGCGCCGAAGGCCGTTCGCGAGAGCGCGCAGGAGGGCATGGATCACTATGACTTCACGACGACGTTCGAGGGGCTTTCCGGCGCGCTGGCGGGCGCGGATCTCTCCGTCGTGACGCTGGAAACCACGCTGGCCGGGCGGGAAAAGGGCTACGGCAATTACAACACGTCGCCCCAGCTTCTCGACGCGCTGCGCGCCGTCGGCGTGAACTTTGTGTCGCTGGCGACGGAACGCGCGCTGGATAAGGGCTACGACGGGCTGGATATCACCGCCAGCGAGCTGACCAGCCGCTCGATGGGCTACGCGGGCGTGTACCCGGACGGGGTGAACACGGGCGCGGCGATGCTCAACGTCGGCGGGGTGCAGGTGGCCGTGCTGGCCTACGCATACGGGTTGAGCGACGAGGGGCGCGAACGCACGAAGGGCGACAGCCGGGGCGTGGTCGCGCTGATGGAGACGCAGCGCGTGACGCGGGATATCGCGCAGGCGCGCGTGGACGGCGCGAACATCGTCGTCGTTCTGCCGCACTGGGGAACGAAAAACCGCGCGCAGACGCCGGACACGGTGCACGCCATGGCCGAGCGCATGGCGCAGGCCGGGGCGGACGTCATTTTGGGCGCGCATCCGAACGTCGTGCAGGGCGTGGAGCGGATCAGCACGGTTCGCAGCGACGGGCTGACATATGAAACCGTCGTCTGCTATTCGCTGGGCTGCCTGCTGACGGACGCGCGCGACAGCGAAAATACGGCGGGCATGGCGGTTCGGCTGGAGATGACGTATGACCCGGCTGTGCGGCGCGTATGGCCGGGGGCGCTTGAGGTTACGCCGCTGTACATCGCCAGACAGCGGGAGGACAGCGGTATCGTTTACCGCGTGGTGAACGCGCAGGATGAACAGGCGCTTGAAAAACTGACGCTCAGCGAGCAGGCTGCCGCCGCACAGGCGGCGGAGCGCGTGAAAAATGCGACACAGGAGGAATGAAGCATGAATCGCAAAAGACTTTCGGATTATGGCATCCGCGTGGGCTGTATGCCGACGGGGCCGCTGGATAAGATCACCGATGTGCCGGGCGTGACCGTCGGCCACGCGACCGTGCGCGACGCGCGCCACCACACCGGCGTGACCGTCATCATGCCCTGCGAGGATAACATGTTCGCCAAGAAGCTGACCGCCGCGAGCTTTGTGCTCAACGGCTTCGGCAAGACGGCGGGGCTTGTGCAGGTGGATGAGCTGGGCACGCTGGAAACGCCCATCGCGCTGACCAACACGCTGAACGTCGGGCTGGTGCACGATGCGCTGGTGACGGTGATGGCGGAGCGATGCGCGGCGGATCACGTGGCGATGCACTCCATCAATCCGGTCGTCGGCGAATGCAACGATTCGCAGCTCAACGCGATTGTGGACAGGCCGATTCACGAGGCGCATGTGCGCGAGGCCATCGCGGGCGCATGCAGGGATTTTGACGAGGGCGACGTCGGCGCGGGGGCGGGCACGGTCTGCCACGGCCTCAAGGGCGGTATCGGTTCGGCTTCCCGACAGATTGAAATCGCGGGCAAGACCTACACGCTTGGCGTGCTGGTGCAGAGCAATCACGGCTGTCTGGAGGAGCTGACGGTGTGCAACCGCCGTCTGGGCGAGGAGATCATCGCCAAGCGCAGCGCGCGGCCTGCGCCCGAACCCAACGACCGCGGCTCGATTATGATGGTGACGGCGACGGATCTGCCCGTGTCGGATCGCCAGCTTCGGCGCATCATCAAGCGCTGCTCCGTCGGGCTGGCGCGCTGCGGCTCGTATTTCGGCCACGGCAGCGGCGATGTGATGATCGGCTTTACGACGGCCAACCGCATGCCCGCGGGCGGCATGCACCGCGTCATCCCCCAGCAGGTGCTCACCGAGCATACGCTCGAACTGGCCTTCCGCGCGATTGCCGAGGCGACGCAGGAGGCCGTGCTCAATTCGCTCTGCTGCGCCGACGCGGTGACGGCGGAGGATGGGCGCGTGTTTGAGAGCATATCGCAATATCTGTAAATATGACAAGGGACTGTTAAGCTAACAACACCAATATCTCAAGAATAAAACGAGGTATTTGCGCCCGAAGGTTTCCAAAGGGCGATCGGA
>OLOH01000676.1_pt1 | contig 22685 bp, 20 predicted proteins | sample 1673221 | NCBI WGS metagenome assembly OLOH01 (sample SAMEA3136767, study PRJEB25190) | human gut metagenome
GCCACACGCTGTCTCTGACCACCGGACAAAGCCTTCGGCTTACGATCCAGCAGATGGGAGATGTCCAGGATACGGGCAGCTTCTTCCACGCGGCGCTTGATTTCGTCCTTGGGAGTCTTGCGCAGTTTCAGACCAAATGCCATGTTATCGAACACAGTCATGTGAGGATACAGAGCGTAGTTCTGGAACACCATGGCGATATCTCTGTCCTTGGGAGCGATGTCGTTGGAGAGCACGTCGCCTATGTACAGCTCGCCTTTGCTGATCTCTTCCAGGCCAGCGATCATACGCAGGGTGGTGGACTTGCCGCAGCCAGAAGGGCCAACCAAGATGATAAATTCTTTGTCTTCGATGTCCAGGTTAAAGTCGGTAACAGCAGTAACGCCACCAGAATAGATCTTGTAAATATTTTTTAAAGTTACGCTTGCCATTCAGATTTTCCTCCTATTTTCCATGATCCCATATCGTTTACCTCGGACACAGGTCATGTTTGATTGCTCTAAGTATACCAGATAAACCCAGCCGGGGATAGTCTTTATTTGCCCAAAGATTTTGAAAGTCCTTTATGGACTTTCCCTAAATTCCAAATCATGTAGTTAATTTTAGTACAACTTGCTAATGGAAAATTTGTCCGATTTCTTCTTCTCTTAAAAGCCTACTTTCCCCCGCTCGTAGTGTGTTATCCAGGGCAAGCCCCCCTATCTTGAGCCTCTCCAAAGCCAACACATTCTTTCCTCTGGCTTCAAACATGCGTTTGACTTGGTGGAATCTGCCCTCGTGGATCTCCACAAACGCCTGGGTATCTATTTCGCCCGTCCAGAGCCTGGCAGGCGCATACTGCTCTTCTCCATAGTGCACACCCTCGGCGAACGCTTCCACGTCCTCCTGGGTCACCGGACCATCCAGTTCCGCACGGTACAGCTTTTTCACGTGCTTTTTGGGTGAAAGCATATTGTGGGCAAGCTCCCCGTCGTCGGTGATGAGCATCAGCCCTGTGGTATCCTTGTCCAACCGTCCGGCCGGGAAAAGCCCCCGACGGCGCAGTTCCTCCGGGAGCAGATCCAACACGGTACGTGCCCGGCGGTCCTCCGTAGCGGACAGAACCCCCGCGGGCTTATTCATCATAATATAAAGGTGCTTTTGATACAACACCGGTTTGCCTTCCACTGTGACTACCGCTTTTTCAGGGTCCGTTTTCGCGCCCGGGTCCCGCTGAGGCACACCGTCCACCGCCACAACGCCGGAACGGATCAGCTTTCCCACCTCTTTCCGGGTGCCGAACCCCTGGGAGGACAAAAGTTTATCCAGCCGTTCCCCCATACTTTTTCACGTCCTTTCTGCAATCCGGTCAATCGATGGGATACGCATCCTCAGGGATAGGTTCCCCACCGGTCTCCGTTTCTCCTCCCACCTGAGAAACCTCACTCGTTCCCTCATTCTCTGTCACAGCGCTCTGGGCGCCGCTTTCCTCAGAGAGAGGCTGGGAACTTTCGGGAGCTGCCGTGGCTGCAGGAGCCGCACTGGACTCCGCTTTGGAGCTTTCCGACGAGCCAATACCCGTTTCTCCAAACCGAGCGCTGTCCGGTGCAAAACCGTGCATAAAGCCGTCCACTTCCGAACAAGCCACGTCCCCTCCGATGATTTCGTCCCCGTACACCAACAGTGTGGCGTAGACTTCCGTTTCATCGGGATAATTTTCGATCTTATACAAATACTGGGTGCAGATTTCTCCCGCATAGGGTTCCAAATCAAATCCTTGCGCTTTCTGCATCACATTATAAGCGGTGTACACATCGTTGAACTGGGCGGGAATCATCACTTCTCGGGTCTCTGTGGGTTCCGTCTGCACCTGCCATCCAAAGCTTTGCAGATAAGCCACCCGTTCTTCGTTGGTACCTCCCGGTACCGGCTGGCGCTCTTCCTCTCCCCTGCTTTGCAGGAAGAAACAGGCTCCTACCACAATGACTGCCAACAATAAAAATGCCACGATCCGTTTTCGATTTGCTTTCAGCGATACGACCATATTTTCCACCGTTCCTCTCTCGTTGGTTCCTTGTGGCATACATATGAGAGAGAAAACCAAGTTATGATTCAGGTCAGGTCCGCAAAATGCAATTCGGAAAAGGTTTCTTCCCGGGAAACTGCCGATACCATCCATCCACCGGACAGGGAAAACTGAGAAACCCGCACATCCGGTTCCCGAAAATGGGGCTTCCCATCCTCAAATGTGAAGGAAGCCTTTTGAAACCCACAGGCCATCCCCTGGCCGGAAAGTTTCATCACACTTTCCTTTAGCGTCCACAAGGATAGAAACGCGGCGTCCTGGTCCGGTTGGGTGGAAAGCCAAGCTAATTCCTCCGCTGTACACGCCCGCTGGACCAACCGCGTGGAAAAGGGTCGGAGACTTTCCCCATCCACTCCCACGGGAGACTGGCTCAATGCGCAGCACACCAATCCGCGACAATGGCTCAAACTGAAATGAACAGGGCAGTCCGTGAAAAATGGTTTACCTTCCGGCGTCCTGTCCTGGTGAAGAGTGGGAAGGTCCAAACCGTACTCCTGGGAAAGCGCCCATTGAAGAAGCTTTTTTACAAGAGCCCGCTGATACTCCAGCTCTTCTTTACGATTGGAAAAGTCCCTATGGTACTGCGAGACATACAGCACAACGCTCTCCCCCTTTCCACTTTCCGATTTACCGGTTTTCATTGTATCATAAACCCTTTTGGATTTGAAGCGGTTTTTCTGCCTTTCCGGGTGAGCCTTTCACCTTCCCATAACACATTCCGCGAAGAGATGACTATTATGGTTTTAAGAGTCTTTCCATCTTTTAGTTTTCCTGGGCAAATACAGCTGCATCAATAGGAGTGGTTGCATGGCGACAGTGTTACTGATACTAATCTATATCTTTTACATAGGGTTAGGCATCCCCGATTCCCTTTTGGGGGCGGCCTGGCCGGCGATTTACCAACAGTTCGGCGTTCCCATATCCTTTGCCAGTCTTATCTCTCTAATTATTTCCGGCGGGACGGTCATTTCCAGCCTGCTGAGCACTAGGATGATCGCCAAACTGGGAACGGCAAAAATCACTGCCATTTCCACAGGGCTTACCGCCATTGCACTGCTTGGCTTTTCCTGCTCCCATCATTTCTTTTGGCTTTGCTTTTTCGCCATCCCCTTGGGCATTGGGGCCGGTTCCGTGGACACCGCCCTCAACAACTATGTAGCCCTTCATTACAACTCCATGCAAATGAATTTCCTGCACTGCTTTTACGGCATTGGAGTAACTGCCAGCCCCTTTCTCATGTCCATGGCTTTAGCTGACCACATGAACTGGCAAAAGGGCTACCGCACCGCCTTTATGATTCAACTGGTGATCGCAGCATTGTCCCTTCTCAGCCTGCCCTTATGGGGTAAACTGAAACGCGATCAGGTGGACGAAGAATTTATCCACGTACTTCCACTGGGTCAAATGCTGAGGCGAAAAAAGATTTTAGCTTCCTGTGGGGTATTCGCCTGCATCGGCGGCGTGGAATCCACCTGCCTTATTTGGGGAAGCACCTTTTTAACGGACTCCGTAGGTTTATCCGCCGACTTAGCTGCGGCCCTGATTGCTTTTTATTTTGTGGGCGTCACTTTGGGAAGATTCGCTTCAGGTCTGCTCACGCTGAAATGTTCCGACTGGCAAATCCTAGCGGCAGGACAGCTCTTTCTTTTGTTCGCGGTCATTCTGCTGCTTTTACAATCAAACATAACAACCGCTGTTCTCGCCTTATTCCTCACCGGTCTGGGAAACGGCCCCATGCTTCCCAACATGACCCATCTGACTCCCACACTATTTGGAGTAAGGTCCTCACAATCCATCATCGGCGTCCAGATGGCATTTTCCTATTTGAGTATTTTAGTGACACCTGTTATTTTTGGCGTCTTCGCAGATTTTGCCGGGACGGAGATCTTCCCCGTGTTCCTGCTGCTGATCTTTCTCTGTATGACATGCGCCACTCTGCTTTTAAAGTTTGGGGACAAACGGAGTCAGCAAACCGAATAACCGCATTTCTCTGCCATACAAAAACCCCCGTGCATTGCCCAAATGGGAACACACGGGGGTTCTTATCAGATTTCAACCGGCAACTTTTACAAACTACCGGTCAATCAACTAGCTCTTACTTGCGGGGGTTCTTGATTGCAGCCTGGATTGTGACCGAAAGTTCCGTAACTTTTGGGGCAGCACGAAAGCTGTCCGTCGATTGAGCGACACCATCTGCATTGAGAACGGACTGTCCATTGTCGAGAACCCAAAGCCCCACGGTAAAAGTTACGACCAGTGGCTGGGCGATCAGTCGAAGCCTTCACATCGGGAATTGCTCCGTGCTGCCATTGACAATGCCCTGGCACAAAAGCCTGCTGACCTGGAGGAGCTGCTGAAACTTCTCCGGGAATCCGGCTGTGAAGTATCCAAGCGTGGACAATCCTACCGTCTGAAGCTCCCCGGATGGAGCAAAGTGTCCCGCCTGGACAGCCTGGGCAATGGCTACTCCCTGGAGGACCTGCTGGCTGTCCTCGCCGGGCAAAAGGAGCATACACCCCGTCAGAAACCGGTCAGGCAGGCAGATCCGCCGAAGGTCAATCTGCTGGTTGACATCCAGGCAAAGCTCCAGGCCGGAAAAGGTGCTGGGTATATGAGGTGGGCCAAGGTTTTTAATCTGAAACAGATGGCGCAGACCGTCAATTATCTCACAGAGCATAATCTGCTGGAGTATGCAGTGCTGGAGGAAAAGGCTGCGGCAGCCACAGCCCGCCATAATGAGTTATCTGCCAAAATCAAGGCAGCGGAGAAACGCATGGCAGAGATCGCCGTCCTGCGGACCCACATCATAAACCATGCCAAGACCCGTGAGACTTATGTAGCCTACCGCAAGGCCGGGTACTCCAAGAAATTCCGTCAGGAACATGAGGAGGAAATCCTGCTCCATCAGGCTGCCAAAAACGCCTTTGATGATATGGGAGTCAAGAAGCTACCCCAAGTTAAGAAGCTGCAAGCCGAGTATGCCCGGCTCCTGGAGGAAAAGAAAAAGATCTATGCAGAGTACCGGCGCTCCCGTGAGGAAATGCGGGAGTTGTTGACAGCTAAGGCCAATGTAGACCGACTGCTGAAACTGGACGAGGAACAGAAAAAAGAACAAGAAAAGGACCATGACCAGCGGTGAGCCGGTCATGCTCCTAAGCGTTCACAGAACGAGCAGCCGCAGAATGGAATTCTGCGTTCATGGGGGCTTGGGGGATACCCTCAACAAGCAGCGCCGGAAGCTGAATGGCTATCCAGGAGTATTGCTTGCTACAATATGTTTGACCCCAAGAACGGTGTTGCACTGGTAATGCTGTTCAGCGGTTCAAACCTAAGCTACAATGAAGAGGTAATCGGCCTTACGGGGCATTGCTTGAGCTAACCACGCTCGTTTGTGCAAACTGTTAGCCGACCCTCTCATTGCAGCGTTCGATTTACGCAGGTTGAATCATCGGAGCAATCCGTACATTCGTGTGACTAAGCAAGCTGAATCGGTAATGAACTGTGGCGGTCGCCGGTTATAAAACCAAACAAAGGAGGATTGTGTATGAGCGCAGGAGTCATTACAGCGGTTGGAATCGATGTTTCAAAATACAAAAGCACAGTGGCAGCCAGAAGACCAGGCGGTGAAGTGGCTTTGCTCCCATTTGATGTCGGCCATGATGTCACCGGTATCAAGAATCTGCTCGAGAAGCTGCATGGTCTTGACGATGAAGGCAGCGAGATTCGAGTTGTCATGGAGCATACAGGAATGTATTGGAGGCCCGTGGCTTTGGCGCTGCAACAGGCTGGATTCTTTGTCAGTGTAGTCAACGCGATTCTGATCCACAACTTCAGCGACAATTCACTGCGCAAGGTTAAAACGGATAAAGCGGATGCGTTGAAAATCGCAAATTATGGTCTCACATTCTGGATGGATCTGAGGGAATATTCCGCAGAAGATGAAACAAGGCAAATGCTGAAGATCCAGAATCGGCTCTATGAGCGGACAACTACCACCGGTACGATGTTGAGAAACGGTTTGATTTCACTCCTGGATCAGATATTCCCCGGCGCCAATAAGTTATTTCTGAATGAAGGCAGGAACTCAAAGGGCCATGTCAAATGGGTGGATTTTGTGATCCGCTTTTGGCATAAAGAATGCGTGGCAGCTTTATCCCTACATACTTTTGCAGACACCTTCCAAAAATGGTGCAAAAGAACCGGTTACAGATTCAGCACTTCCGATGCCGAACGAATCCATACCGCAGCCAGGAACGCCGTTGCCACGCTTCCCAAAAATGATAGTACAAAACTGCTGATAACGCAAGCGGCAATCAGCCTGAATACCGTGTATGATTCGCTTCATGCGTTCCGCACAGAAATGAACCGGCTGGCCTCTCTGCTGCCAGAATATGAGCTGGTGATGGGGATGGAAGGTGTCGGAAAAATCACAGGACCGCAGTTGATGGCTGAGGTTGGTGATGTCCGCCGTTTTTCGCACAAAGGCGCTCTGGTTGCTTACGCTGGTGTGGACGCACCACCGTATCAATCCGGTACATTCGATGCAAAGAATCGTCATGTTTCAAAGCGCGGTTCACCTCACTTGCGTAAGGTGCTGTTTGAGATCGCCTCCATGATTCTTGTTCACGGAAACCCTGACAATTCTGTATTCTGCTTCATGGATAAGAAACGAGCAGAGGGAAAGCATTTCTATGTCTATACTGTGGCCGGAGCTGCAAAGTTCCTGCGGATTTATTATGCAAGAGTAAAAGAATATCTGAACACTCAAGAAACCGCTTGACTCTGCTGTAAATACGAAACCTCAAAGACATAAAACCCTTAGGTCTGCAATTTTCACTTTGTTGCAGGTCTGTTTTGTTATGCTCATTTTCAGACATCTGATTTTTCATTTTGGGGCTTGACACCTATTAGCAGGTTTGCCTCATTCCAAAACAACCGAAATTCAAGCATTGGGAGGTAATGACTATGAGAAATATCGTAACCTGTGAGTTTAACATGGATACCGCCTGTGTGGAACTGCGTCTGGAGGATGGGACGCTGCTCTCCATCGACTGTACCGCCGTGGAGAAAGAGGTGGCAAACAGTATGTACCAGCGGTCAGAACTGGACTGGCTGATCTATAACGATCCGCTGGCCTATGCCGAACTGATTTTGAATGGGGACATCGCAAACTACTTAAAAAGTGTCAGTTATATGAACTATAGAAGTTAAGGGCATCAAGCGAGTGTTATTTTTAGACCATGACGATCTTCTACTGTTGACAAATTTAACTGGCTAGCATATAATGAGAATAGCTTAAAAGAAAAAATTTTTTATAGAACGCATTTGTTATTTATTTCACGTGACAAAAGAGGTGAAAGAATGAAATTACAGGACCTTGCGAGCGTTCGCAGTGGCCTAGTTTTGTCGAGAAAACAGGCCAAAGAGCCAAGTGAGTACCGATATTCTTTGATTAATTTACGGTGTATCCAGCAGGAAGGGACAATTCAATTGAATGAGGCCGATATCTATGAAGCAAAAGAACCGCTGAAGGAGGAATACCTCTCGCGAAGCGGAGATATCATTGTCCGCCTTACAGCTCCATATACAGCAGTTCTGATTGATGAAACTACATCTGGAATGGTGATTTCCTCAAACTTTGTAGTGATTCGAGTTGAAGATAAGCGCCTGTTGCCAGGGTATCTTTTTTGGCTGCTAAATACAGAAAAGATAAAACGAAAAATTTACGAGAATGCAACCAGTAATATGCTTGGCGCAGTTAACGCAAGATTTTTAGCTAACTTTGAATTGGTCCTTTTTTCTGTGGAGGATCAGCGTAAAATCTCCCAGTTCAATCTGTTGGCAAAAAGAGAGCGACAATTACTTAGGACTCTGGCAGATGAAAAAGAAAAGTATTATGCCGGTGTACTAAATCAGACGTACAAAAGAGCAAAGGAAGGGAATTGAAAATGACAACCAGAAAAGATATTGAGCAGGTCCTGTGGAACGCCTGTGATAGTTTTCGCGGCAAGATCGACAGTTCCCGCTATAAAGACTACATCCTCTCCATGCTGTTTGTGAAGTATCTCAGCGATGTTTCCAAAGAGAGGCGCGAGAAGTACATCAAACAGTATGATGGCGATATGCGTCGGGTGGAACGTGCCATGAGCCGTGAGCGTTTTGCAATGGACGAGCAGTCCACCTTCGACTATCTTTATACAAACCGGAATGATGCTGAAATCGGCCAGAAAATCAATGTTGCATTGAATCATATCGAGGAACATAACAGCGGAAAGTTGCGCAATGTATTCCGGGCCATTGACTTCAACTCCCAAGTAGATTTTGGTGAACCCAAAGAGAAGAACGCTACCCTGCGCAACCTACTGGAAGATTTTAACGGTCTGGATCTTCGCCCCAGTCAGTTGGGCTCTGCCGATATCATCGGAGATGCCTATGAGTACATGATTGCTATGTTTGCATCTGATGCTGGAAAAAAAGGGGGTGAATTCTTCACTCCAAGCCAGGTCTCTGAACTGGCGGCTTCTCTGGTGCAGCCCAAGGAGAACGACCGAATCTACGATCCCACCTGCGGCAGCGGTGGTTTGTTGCTGAAAGCCTATAAAAAAGTACCCAGTGGCAAGGTGGCTATCTATGGGCAGGAGCTCAACGCTCAAACCTGGGCTCTCTGCACTATGAATATGTTCCTGCACGGTGTGGACGACGCCAGGATCTGGCAGGGCGATACTCTCTCCAATCCTCAAAATGTTGAGGATGATAATTTAATGAAGTTCCAGGTTGTGGTGGCAAATCCTCCGTTCAGTCTGGATAAGTGGGACAGTGGCTTTCTCTCAGAGGCTGAAGCGGACAGCAAGGGAAAGAAGAAAATGTCTGCTGAACTAGACCCCTACCATCGTTTTGATTGGGGTGTGCCACCCACTTCGAAAGGTGATTATGCCTTTGTGCTGCACATGCTTTCCAGCCTGGATGCGGAAAACGGCCGCATGGCAGTGGTGTTGCCCCATGGTGTTTTGTTCCGCGGGGCCAGCGAAGGGAAAATTCGGCGTCAGCTGGTAGAGATGAATCTGCTGGATGCGGTCATTGGCCTACCCGCTAACCTGTTCTACGGCACCGGTATTCCGGCTTGTATCCTGGTATTCAAGAAGAACCGGACATGCCGGGATGTGCTGTTCATCGATGCTTCTGGGGACGGAAACTTCGAGAAGGGTAAGAACCAAAATATCCTGAGGGACAGCGATATTGAACGCATTGTTAATGCCTATCAGGCACGACAGAACGAGGATAAGTATAGCTATGTGGCCTCCTTCGACGAAATCAAGGAGAACGACTTCAATTTGAATATTCCCCGATATGTGGATACCTTTGAGGAAGAAGAATTGGTGGACATTGACGAGGTGCAGCGAAATATTGCCAGCATTGAGACGGAACTGGCTCAGGTGCAGGCACAGATGAAGAAGTATCTGGAGGAGCTGGGATTATGAGCGGAGAACTGGAGAATACCGGAAAAATCCTGATTTATCAAAACGAAAAGGGTGATACCAAGATTGATGTCTATTTTGAGGAAGATACGATCTGGATGACCCAACGTTCCATGGCAGAACTCTATCAGGTGACTCCGCAGAACATCACCACGCACATTAAGCACATCTATGAGGATGGTGAATTGGAACAGGATGCAACTTGTAAGAGTTACTTACAAGTTCAAATGGAAGGAAATCGTCGAATTCGCCGTGATACAAAGTTTTACAATCTTGACATGATTCTGGCCGTCGGTTATCGAGTTCGAAGCAATGTGGGCATACACTTTCGCCGGTGGGCCAGCGATATTCTGACCGAGTACATGAAGAAGGGCTTTGCTCTCAATGATGAGCGACTGCGCAATCCCCGTGAATTCGGCGCGGACTACTTTGATGAATTGCTGGAGCGGATCCGGGATATCCGGGCCAGTGAGAAACGGGTGTATCAGAAGGTCAAGGAGATCTTCACACTCTCGGTGGACTACGACAGCAAAAGCCAGATTGCCCAGAACTTCTTCAAGTCGGTGCAAAACAAGTTGGAATATGCCGCCACGGGGCACACTGCGCCGGAACTCATTGCCGAGCGGGCCGATGCTTCCAAGGACAATATGGGCCTCACCTCGTTCAAGGGAGTCAAGGTGCGCCGGGGCGATGTGACGGTAGCGAAGAACTACATGACCCACGAGGAAATCAGCACGCTGAATCTCATTGTGAATATGTACCTGGACTATGCAGAACTGCAGGCCAAGGGACACCACCCGATGCATATGGCGGATTGGGAGAGCAAGCTGGGTGATTTTCTGCGCTTCAATGGTCGGGAGATTTTGGAAAATTTCGGCACAGTCAAGCGGGAAGTGGCGGAAAAGCTGGCGCTGGAGCAATATGAGCAGTACGACGCCCACCGCCGGGCACTGGAAGCAGCGGATGATGTGGATGAGCTGACCGCGGATGTGAAGCGGCTGAAACCGTGATACAATAAAGGAGGGAAGATAATATGCAGGAAAATAAGGAAACAGCTTCTGTTAAGTGCAGTTTTTCTGAAAGACATCCAAAATTAAATTTGTTATTAAGCCTTTTCCTCCTTTTAATTCTTCTTGCGGCAGCGCTATGGTTCCTCCAGTATGCCGGAAATCAAGTTAAAGATTTTCTGAATTGGCTGCTAATGACGGTGAGCAAGTTGGATGCGGTGGTAATAGTCGCTCTTATCACTGGCGCGGTATCTATTGTTGGCGTAGTGATCAGCTCCGTAGTGGCAAAATTTATTGAGTATAGAAAGAACCGCCAAGATTACCTTGCTCAAAAACGTGAAATCCCTTATGGAGAATTTGTAGATATGATCTATAAGGTACAAGGAACTATTAAAAATAAAAATAGCTATACACAAGAAGAAATGATCGCGGATATTTCTAAATTTTCAAAACAGCTCACATTGTGGGGCTCACATCGGGTGGTAAACAAATGGGTAAAGTTTCGAGAAAATGGAACTGATCCAGAATCGGCTAAAAGGAACCTACTTTTAATGGAAGATATCATGAACGAAATGCGTCATGATTTGGGCCTCAGAAGAGTGAAACAAGGAAAACTGCTGGCATTCTTTATAAAAAATGATATGAAGAAAAATATGAAAGAGATGAAGAAATGACGCAAGATATAAAACAACGAATCGAGCAAATCCGGCATGGAAATGTTCCAGAGGGATATAAAAAAACAAAAGCGGGCATTTTCCCTGCTGATTGGGATGTGTATATGCTTGGAGATTGCCTTAGCCGTGTGGAGAAACCGGTGGAGGTTAAGCCTAACGAATTGTACACGCAAATCGGTATCCGTTCCCACGGAAAAGGCCTTTTCTATAAAGAACCCGTTACAGGCGCAGCACTGGGAAATAAGTCTGTTTTTTGGATTGAACCGGACTGCTTTATAGTGAATATTGTTTTTGCATGGGAACAGGCAATCGGAAAGACCACACAATCTGAAGTAGGAATGATTGGCTCCCACCGTTTTCCAATGTACCGTCCAGTAAACGATAGAATTGATGTCGATTACCTGATTTCTTATTTTTTGACAAAGCGGGGAACCGACATTCTGGGGGCAGCATCACCTGGAGGAGCAGGTCGAAACAAAACACTGGGGCAAGATCGCTTTTTGAAAAGTAAAATCGTACTTCCTCCCATTGAAGAACAAAAAAAAATTGCTGCCATTCTCACCACTCAGGACAAGGTGATTGAGCTGAAAGAAAAGCGCCTTGGCGAAAAGCAGCGGCAGAAAAAGTATCTCATGCAGCAGCTTTTGACCGGCAAAAAACGCCTGCCGGGGTTTTACGGGGAATGGAGCTTCCCAAAAGCAAAAAAACTATTTCAGAGCGTTTCGGATAAAGACCATAACGGGGATTTGGCTGTATTGTCTTCTACGCAAGATAGAGGTATTGTACCGAGGGATGAAGTGAATATTGATATAAAATACGATACTTGTTCCTTGGTGAACTACAAAAAAGTTTCCAAGGGTAATTTTGTAATCAGTCTCCGCTCATTCCAAGGTGGTATCGAGTATTCTGCTTATACCGGGCTTGTTAGTCCTGCTTATACGGTTTTATCTTCCAGAAAGGAAATTTCTGACGAATACTATAAGCATTTTTTTAAAAGTACAGATTATATTAACCGATTGAATGTCGCAGTTTATGGAATTCGAGACGGCAAGCAAGTCAGCTATGAGGACTTCGGTCGTCTTCGGATACCATATCCACCCATTAAAGAACAAACCGCCATTGCCGAAGTCCTCTCCACCGCCGACCGTGAAATTGACCTGCTCCGGCAGGACATCGAACAGGAAAAACAAAAGAAAAAAGCCCGGATGCAGCTTTTGCTGACGGGAATTGTGAGGGTGAAAGTATGAAATGTCCACACTGCGCTACAACAGTGCACATTCACTGGGAAGAAACATCTTTCCCTGCTGTCCACTGGGAAGACACTTATGAACAGGATGGTTACTCTATCCAATATGGATTCTGTCCGGAATGTGCAAAATTAGTTATTCAATTTCAGCATGGTATTCGAGGTGAATATGGAGAAGATGGATATTGGATTGATCAGATTGACGAAGAACATATTATCTATCCACGCTATACAGCAAGTAGAAAACTTGATCCATCCATTCCCCTTAAATATGTTCAACTATTCTATGAGAGTGAGGAAGTCAATAACATCAGTCCCCGTGCCAGTGCGACTCTTAGCCGATACTTATTGCAAATGCTCTTGCACGAAGAATTACATATTCACAAGAGAAACCTGGAAGATGAGATAAAGGAATTGGAGAGTGAAAGCAATATTCCCACTAAACTTGTCACTATGCTCCAAGTTATGCGCAGAGTTGCTAATTTTGGTGCGCATCCGAAAAAGAGTACCAACAGCAACGAGATTGTGGAGGTAGAGGCAGGTGAATCGGCAGTTATGCTTGATCTGTTAGAAGAAGTGTTTGACTATATTTTTGTTAAGCCGAAACAACAGGAACTTTTTTTGAAAGGCATTGAAGAAAAGTATGGAATAAAGGCATGAAGCGAGGCGGGATTTCCCGCCCCGCTATTCCTGCTTTTACTGATATTTCCGAAAGGAGGCAACCATGGACAAATCCCTATACTTAGAGAAGAATATCAGCCAGCAGCCGGCCATTGATCTGCTGCGGTCCATGGGCTATACCTACATATCACCGGAGGACTGCGAGGTGCAGAGAGGCAGCCGATACCATGTACTGTTGAAAGACATTCTCCGAGGCCAGCTGCGGCGTCTTAACCGCTATGCCTTCGCCGGTGCGGAAAATGAATTTTCCGCCGCCAACATTGAGCGGGCTATGGAAGATCTGGACGAGCCTTTAACCGACGGTCTGATCCGCTCCAGTGAAAAAATCTATGATGCCCTGTTGCTGGGCAAAAGTTATCCAGAGACTGTAGGAGAGGGTAAAACCCTCAGCTTCAATCTGAAATACATTGACTGGGAGCGTCCGGAGAACAATCTGTTCCACGTTACCGAGGAATTTGCGGTAGACAGCCGGGACAAGCTTCACAATTCCCGGCCAGATATCGTGCTGTTTATCAACGGTATTCCCTTCGCTGTCATTGAGTGTAAAACGCCCCAGATCAGCGTAGAACAGGCTGTGGAACAGAACATCCGCAACCAGCAAAAGGAGTATATCCCACAGCTCTACAAGTTTGCCCAGATTGTGATGGCGACCAATAAAAACGCCGTGAAGTATGCCACCACTGGCACGCCTAAAAAATTCTGGAATGTGTGGAAGGAACAGGACACAGCTTTCCTGAAAGAGGCGCTGGCCCAGTATGTGACTGACCGCACCCCCACTGAGCAGGATCGGAATTTGATCTCTCTATTCAGCAAAGAACGGGTCATGGAACTGATCCGGTACTTTGTGCTCTTTGATGCCAATGTAAAGAAAATTTGCCGGTATCAGCAGTATTTCGCTATCAAAGAAATAATCAAGACCATTCAACAGCCGGATGAAAAGGGCAACCGTCAAAGCGGTGTTATCTGGCACACTCAGGGCAGTGGAAAAAGTCTGACCATGGTCATGCTGGCAAAGTATATCTTAATGGAACTGTCCGACTGTAATCCAAAAGTCGTCGTTGTTACTGACCGTAAGGAATTGGATCGCCAGATCGCCGCCACCTTTGCACATACTCGTCTCAATCCGGCACGGGCCACCAGCGGACGGAATTTAGTGGAACTACTTAATAGCGGCAAGGCGGATGTGGTCACTACCATCATCAATAAATTCAACACCGCTGAGAAAATGGAGCACAAGAACTTTTCACGGGATGTGTTTCTCCTGGTGGATGAGAGCCATCGCTCCAACTATGGCCTTCTGGCCACAAAAATGAGGGCGGTGTTCCCTAATGCCTGCTACATCGGCTTTACCGGAACACCTTTGATGAAAAAAGAAAAGAACACCATGGCGAAGTTCGGAAAGCTGATCCACAAATATACCATCAAGGACGGTGTGGATGACGGAGCCATTGTGCCGCTCATTTACGAAGGCCGTTTTGTAGAACAGAATGTGGACGAGGCAAATATCGACCTCTGGTTCAAACAGACCACCAAACGGCTCACGGAAGCGCAGCGGGATGACCTTTCCCGGAAATGGAGTAGTATTCGCCGCCTGACCTCTACCGATGCCCGTATCAAGCGGATTGCTCTGGACATCAACGAGCACTTCATTGAAGGGTACAAAGATACCGGCTTTAAGGCTATGCTGGCCACTAACTACAAGCGGGATGCAATTCGGTATCTGGAGTGTTTTGAGCAATTTGGGGATTTGAACTGTGCCGTGGTGATCTCACCGCCTGATCTGCGGGAAAGTGTAGACGATATAGACGAGGGTTCCGACGATAAGGTCATTGCCTACTGGAATAAAATGATGAACCGCTACGGTGACGCAGATGCTTATGAAGAGGCAATGAAGAACCAGTTCTGCGCAGGGGACATCGATATTCTTATTGTGTGCAGTAAGCTGCTTACCGGTTTTGATGCCCCCATCTGCCAGGTGCTCTACATTGACAAAGAGTTGAAAGAACACGGTCTGCTCCAGGCTATTGCCCGTACCAATCGTCTGTATGAAGGCAAGGACTACGGCCTCATTGTGGACTACCGTGGACTGATTGAAAAGCTGGATACCGCTATGGATCTGTACAGCGGTGCCGGGCTGGAGAATTTTGATGGCGGCGATCTGAAGGGCGTTGTGGTGGATGTCATGTCGTCTGTATCTGGCCTGAGAGAAGCCTATACCCGGTTGACAGAATTGTTTACGGACTTGAAGAATCCCCGTGACACCGAAGAAGTGGAAGTGTTTCTTGCTGACGATAAGAAGCGAGAGAGCTTTTATAATCTCCTTTGTGCTTTTGGCAAAGCGTTGAATATGGTGCTGAATGCGGAACAGGCGTATGCAGCCATTCCGAAAGATGAATTGAAGCAGTATCAAAGTAGTTTTATCTTTTTCTCCAAGGTGCGCCGTAGCGTGAAAATCCGTTACTGCGATGCTATTGATAACCGGGAATATGAGCCGCTGATGCAGAATCTTTTGGATACACACCTCTCAGTAGCTGGTCTGAAACAGATCACCAGTCCCATCGACATTCTGAATAAGGATGACTTTGAGCGGGAATTGGAGGAGTTGGGATCTCTTCGAGCAAAGGCAGATGCTATTACCAGCAAATTAACCCGCAGCATTAGCGAAAAGTATCAGGAGAATCCTGCCTATTACGATAGTTTCTCTAAGCGGATCAAGGATGCGTTGGAGCAGTATAAGGAAAAGGTGATTTCTGAGGCAGAATATCTAGCAAAGATGCGCACCATCATGGAAGACTATCACACCGGAAAAAGCACCGTGACCTATCCGGAATCCATTAAGAATAATGTCCATGCCCAGGCGTTTTACGGTGTCCTGTCAGCGGTATTTGACGAAGCTGAAGAAGCAGACGTGTCTCCTGAGTTCGCAGCTGAAATTGCTGAAGGAATCACGAAAATTGTGGCCAATCACAGTCAGGTGGATTGGACCAACAACAAAACAATCCACGATCGAATCTCGCAGGATATTGATGACCTTTTTTATGACTACGAGAAAAAACGAGGATTAAAACTGTCTTTTGACACCATTGATAAGATCATTGAAAATGTCAAAACAGTAGCACTGCGGAGGTTTTGACAACAATGGTGCAGGAAAGAACAGTCTTATATGAAAACAACGAGATCCACTATCTGCTGGAGCAAAAGCCAGTGAAAAATCTCAATTTGCGCATTCATAAGGATTGCATGGTTTATGTTTCAGCTAATCCTGATGTCCCAGCTGAGAAGGTTGACGATTTTGTAGTGAGCAAAGGGGCATATATCCGCTCAGCACAAAGAAAGTTTCGTGAGATGGCACAATATACCCCTCAACCCAAGCAATATGTCAGTGGAGAGACATTCTATCTATTAGGCAGAGGAGTTCGCCTGAAAGTGGAGAAAAATTTGAAAGACACAATTTCCTCTGATGGGATATATCTGCATCTTTGTGTGAAAGACACGGAAGACTTTGCGAAAAAGCAAAGGATGGTAACCCATTACCTGGATGAGCAGTGTCGAACTATTTTTGGTGAGATTATTCAGGAAATCTATCCCGTATTTCAAAAATATGGAGTGCCCATGCCGACATTACGGATTCGTGACATGGAGACAAGGTGGGGATCTTGCTTGGCAAAAAAAGGGATAATTACACTGAACAAGCGTTTACTGGAAGCCCCCCGAAATTGTATCGAATATGTCGTAATGCATGAGTTCTGTCATTTTATCCACCCAAATCATTCAAAGCACTTTTATAGTTTCTTGGCCATGCTAATGCCTGATTGGAAGGAACGTAAGACAGTTTTAGATCGTAGTGCAACATTTTGGCTATGAGCAATAGGGAGGAAAAAAATAATGCCGATGTGGTTATGTCGTGCCGGACGATACGGCGAGTTTGAAAATAAATTTCTTGAAGATAATAGGGTATATTGCACCTGGGACAATCTCACTGAATCAATCATGCAGTTCCACACCAAGCAGGACTTACAGCAATACTTTGTGGACAATAACCCAGATGTAAAGGTAAAAACAGCGATGAACTGGGCGAGCCAGGTATGGCCGTTTGCGCACGAGATGAAAAAGGGAGAGATCGTTGTCCTACCCAGCAAGATTAAGCCTGTAATCCATTTTGGCAAGATCATAGGGGATTATGAATTTTTGCCTGACAACGATAACCCCTATTATCACGCTCATCAAGTAGATTGGTTTGCCTGTGACATCCCCCGCACGGCTTTTGACCAGGACATCTTATATTCCTTTGGGGCCTTTATGACGATTTGCCGGATTAAGCAGGAAGATCGCATAAAAGCGGTTATCCATGCCCATAAGCAGGGAAAGAAAGCACCCCAAATTACTCTGCAAGAGCCGCAGGATGATGAAGAAGCACGGGATATTGAAAATGAAGCCTTGGGGGTTATCACAAACCTGATAATCCAAAAGACTAAAGGGCATGGTTTGGCTAAAATTGTAGATGCCATTCTTCGAGCAAAGGGCTTTACTACATACGTTAGCCCGGCCGGACCGGATAAAGGTGTGGATATTCTGGCTTCTGCGGGCACACTTGGTTTTGGAAGTCCCAAAATCTGTGTTCAGGTTAAGTCCACGGACGCGCCAGTGGATCGGATTGTTTTGGATCAATTGGGCGGCGTGATGAAAAACTTTGGTGCCGAATATGGCCTGTTAGTGTCATGGAGTGGGTTCAAATCTTCGGTTATCAACGAGACAGCCAAACAGTTTTTTGAAATCCGGCTTTGGACTCACAAAGAAATTATTGAGGAGTTCCTGCGATACTATGATCAGATGGACGATGAAATCAAAGATCTGATCCCTCTCAAAAAGATATGGGTTGTAAACAACAGTGAAGAATAGATGTGACAGCTGAGGCGGCAAGAAATAATTTGAAGAAAACGTCGAATCGTGCTATAATACTCTTAAACCACCCAATCGCCCATCTCAAGCAAAACGCCTGATAGGATGGCCTGGATAGATTTTTGATAGCAAAAGTTCGAATAGACCTTAGGATAAGGATAACCTGCATCAAATAAAACCACGACGAATTAAATCTCCTATACAAAAAAGTTTAGGAATGGATTTAACTCGGCGAGTGGGAATAATTTCAGAAGCCCGAAAAAGCCCATAGTTACTGGGTTTTTAAGGGGTTGAGACCCTTTGTGGCAACAATTTGGTAACATTTTTTCATTATTCATAAAAAGAGAGCTAACTGATTTTGATTCGTCAGTTAGCTCTCTTTTTGCTATCTTAAAGCCTGCCAATATAATCTTCCAGGTTTTCGCTTTGCGGGTAATACTGCATAAAGTCATCAATGATATCCTTGCTACGGCTGAAAATCAAAGTCGAAGAGCTATCCCACGGGACAATCTCAATCTTTGCCAAGGGATGCTGCATGGTCAATGGTATTTTCCAGAAGCCCTCATAGTCTTCCGCATAAGGAAGGCTGTATTCCAGTATTTCGGACAAAGCAACTGTCTTATCGAAGCCACATAAAACTGCCCAAATCCACTGAAAATCCTCTGCATGAACGAGACTAGTAAGATCTTCGCCGCTGATCCAGCAGTATTGTTTGCTCAACATAGCATCCGTTTTCGGATTATCGGGATAGCAGACACAGTCAGTTATTAACCAGTTGTATTCTGTTTGCCTATTGCCAATAGAATCAAACACCTTTTTAAGATCGGTATAATATACCTCTCCCTTTTCATTGATGGCACCATAAATCATTCCATTTCCACCTTTATTCTAGCCTTTGAAATAATGAGATACATTTGTCGGCATATTGCTTAGTGCTTCTGACGGAACCTTTTCCCAATGTTGAGCTGCATCAAACTCCGGGTAGTGGTAGCGCCACTTGTCATAATCCTCTTTGGAAATCTCGCCCGCCTCCAGCCTGGCAGCGGCCTGCTGCCAGGAACAGAGCATCTCATGCAGCCGGGCAGCATCCTTGTTCTTCCGCACATCGACTTTCAAGCATACCTCTATCTGGCTCTGAAAAATAACGAGAGTTGCTTACAGCGCCAGATGTTCCGTATGTTCGGTGTGGATGGGACAAGCTCCCTACACTTTGCCACCAGTGCCAATCTGATCTGGTTTTTGGGGTTTCATGCTCCAGAAAATCACATTCATAATGACAACAATCAGTAACACAACAGCTATTCCAACCCAGAAGCCCATGTTGATCCCCAAAAAGGATGTAGCGCCAAACAGGTTCATCCAAATTATTGCCCAATTCATAATAAACACCTCCAATCTTTAAAGCAACTCACCGTAGCGCCGCACATAGGCTTTTTTCAGGCTGGTAGCCAATACCATATACAGCAGGATGCACGGAATCAAGTAGGCGAAATAGGCAGCAGGCAAGGCTACAAATCCAAGCATTGCTCCAAGGGGTGTAAACGGGATGATGGTAAGTACTGCGATTCCAGCCATGGTCAGCAGTGTCAGTGGTGCAGAGGCTCTGCTCTGGATAAAGGGTAGCTTGGGGGTGCGGATCATGTGAATGATCAGGGTCTGGCTCCACATGGACTCTACGAACCAGCCGGCTTGGAACAGCCCGATGTACTTTGCCTGCATCATGGCAAGTTCTGCTCCGCTGAAATGGGCAGGCAGATCGTTGAACAGCACACCGCCCGAAATAAAAAGCGGACAGAAGACAAAGTACATGAACAGGTAGGTAGTAAAGTCAAAGATGGAGCTGGTGGGTCCAATCCAGATCATGAAGTTGCCCACGCTGGAGGCATCCCACTTTCGGGGTTTCGAAATAAATTCCTCATCCACATTGTCCCAAGGAATTGCCGTACAGGACAAGTCGTAAATCAGATTCAGGAAAATCAGATGCACGCTCATCATAGGCAGGAAAGGCAGCAGCGCCGATGCGGCCAGCACCGAGAACATATTACCAAAGTTGGAAGAAGCGGTCATCTTGATGTACTTGATCATATTGGCATAGGTTTTACGGCCTTCAATGATCCCTTGCTCCAGAACCATCAGGTCCTTTTCCAGCAGGATGATATCCGCAGACTCTTTGGCGACATCCACTGCGGTATCCACAGAAATACCGATGTCGGCTGCTTTCATGGCAGCGGCATCGTTGATTCCGTCACCCATAAAGCCGATGGTGTGACCGTTTTCTCGAAGCACAGAAACGACCCGAGCCTTCTGATCCGGGGTCAGCTTGGCAAAAACATCCGTGGTTTCCGCTGCTTTTGCCAGCTCGACATCGCTCATGCGTTCCAAATCAGATCCCAGCAGCATATTCCGTACCTTCAGCCCCACCTGTTTGCAGATGGTGCGAGTAACCTTGTCATTATCGCCGGTCAAAATTTTTGTGGTCACGCCGTGATCCTTCAAAGCTTTGATGGCATCCGCAGTGGATTCCTTCGGTGGATCCAGGAAAGCCAGATAGCCAATCAAAACCATGTCAGATTCATCTTTTGTGCCAAATGAACCCACTGGAGAGGGATTACTCTTCTGCGCAATGGCAAGCACACGAAACCCTTTGTCATTAAGGTTATCCACCGTCTGAAGAATACGCTGGCGCACCTGGTTCGTCAGGGGTTGAACGATGCCGTCACACTCTGCGAAAGAGCAGATCAATAGCATTTCTTCCACAGCACCCTTGGTCACCATCTGCGTTTTGCCGTTCTTATCTTGGACAACGGTAGTCAGGCGACGGCGGGTAAAATCAAAGGGAATTTCGTCCACCTTAGTGTAATGCTCCGACAAATCTACCAGTCGGGGATCCTCGGCCTCCGCTTCTTCGGTCTTGCGAATGATAGCTAAATCCATCAGGTTTTTGTACCCGGTTTGGAAGTAGCTGTTGAGGTAGGCGTGGCGTAGCACCCGGGTGTCGTCCTCCCCGTTTACATTGAGGTGGTATTCCAGCACCACCTGATCCTGGGTCAGGGTCCCGGTCTTGTCTGTACACAGAATATCGATGGCGCCAAAGTTCTGGATGGAGTTGAGGTTCTTAACGATGGTTTGCTTTTTGCTCATGGATACTGCACCCTTGGCAAGGCAGGTGGTGACAATCATGGGCAGCATTTCGGGGGTCAATCCCACGGCAATGGAGATGCCGAAGAGAAAGGCGTCCAGCCAGTCTCCCTTGGTGATGCCGTTGATGAAGAAGACCAGGGGAACCATCACCAGCATAAAGCGGATGAGTACCCAGGAGACGGCGTTTACTCCCTTGGTGAAGCTGGTTTCTACCGCCTCTCCCGCTACTGCGGAGGCCATGGATCCGAACAGGGTATTGTCCCCCACGCACACCGTCACGGCGGCTGCACTTCCGGAAACTACATTGCTCCCCATAAATGCAATATTCCCATAGTCCGTTACGCTTTCTTTCTGATTGCTTACATGGGGTGTTTTCTCCACCGGCTCACTCTCACCGGTCAAGCTGGCTTGGCTGATAAACAGATCCTTTGCCTCCAGAATGCGGACATCGGCGGGAATCATATCGCCGGCTGACAGATGCACAATATCGCCCACTACCAGTTCATCCATGGGAATCTCCACCTTCTCCTGCCCCTTGCGGGTGACGGTACAGGTGGTGGTGATCATAGCCAGAAGTTTTTCCGCGGCATTTCCGCTTCTGGATTCCTGTACAAAGCGTAGGGTGCCCGAAATGATTACCATAGTCAGAATAATAACTGCGGTCAGGCAGTCAAAATTCTCCGGTACACTTCCGAACAGAGAAAAGTACGGAAAAACCATATCCGTCATCGTGGATACGAGCGCCAAAAAGAACAGGATGGCGGTAAACGGGTTGATAAATGCATCAGCCAATTGTCTTACCAAAGATTTTTTCTTCTCATGGGTCACCTTGTTGCTGCCATATTTTGCTCTGCTGGCAGATACTGCTTCTGCGTCATGGCCACGCAGTGTGGTGTGCAGATCTTTCAAAACACTTTTGATTGGATTGGTTGCTGCATATTCAATGCGGCGGTTCTGTTCATCCCGGACCACTGCCCGTTCGGCAGTCTGGCGAACAGAAATAGGATGTTGTTTCTGATTCATTGGACTTACCTCCCTGTATTGAATTACAGGTAAGCGATAGCATGGAAGGGCACGGAACTTCCGGCCTCCATGCGCTTACCATTTGCTGACTTCGCAGACTTCCATCGGAGTCCATGTCGTTCACCTCGCTATTGATAAAATATCTATATCAAACCGTCATCTGCAGCCTAAAACCACAGAGTGGACGACTACTGCTGGCTCTTTGTCATGTACCAAACATCCAACCCGGCAACAACAAGCCAGGCAACCATGGACCCCATAAACCAATGGTTTGAAAGTCCACCCATAAGCCTTTCAGCAAAAAGATGATCCCGCTTAGAATGATGACTCCGCCAATGTTGCGGCAAAGGGGCAGAATTTGAATTTGTTCCTTTTCTTCCTGCGGCATATTTTTCCATGCGGAGAGATGGATGTGTGCCTTTCCGAAGAAAAACAGAAAACCCACTATGGTGAATAGAATTCCCAAAAAGACAC
>OLOH01000677.1_pt1 | contig 22662 bp, 21 predicted proteins | sample 1673221 | NCBI WGS metagenome assembly OLOH01 (sample SAMEA3136767, study PRJEB25190) | human gut metagenome
CTGTCCTGGTCCTCCCCAATCAACAGCAGACAATGCAAGGGATAGATCCATGTAAACATCTCCCCGGTATCTTCCAACTGGAACTGGGACGAGGGTGTGGGTTCCTCCATATCGATGGTGGCCCACAGAATCACCGGGATCTCTTTTTCCACATACTCCTGGCAAAGAGTGGAAAGTTCCTGGCCCTCAAGCTCCTTGACTTCCAGGTTGGACACATTCCGGTCCTGCAACACCTGTTCGATGGCATTGGTGATTACCGGAGCGTAACAGCCCCATCCCTGTTCCGAATACGGGCTTCCCAGGAATTCTTTCCAAGGGTTGGCCCCCACGTAATTCCCCAGCTCGTCATAATGGGGTGCGTTTCCCTGGGGCAAGTATAGGTCGATGAACTCCTCCACCGAAATATCCACTCCGGCATACTGAAGGGCCATCACCGCTGTGACGCTTTCACATCCGGTGGGGTACTTGTCCCGCTGGTCAATAAAGGGAGCGTCGATCAGCTGATCCATCTCCTGGCTGTCATTCCCGCCCAAAAACGCCGCAAAGGAGGGGGATTTCAGCAGGAGAATTCCCAGCATGACTCCAGCAAACAGGCACAACAGTTTGAGCCAGATAATCCGTTTGGGCTGATTCCTGGTTCTTCTTACTCGCACTGTGGATTCTACAAATCTTTCCACTTCCTTCACTCCTTTTTCTCGATCCTTTACCCATTAGACAAAGGAGTGGGAAAAAACGTAAGCAGAAATCAAAAAAAAAATAAAAAAAGCCCCCGGCCTGCTGCCGGGGGCTTTGCTGATTGCTTTTTACAGGAACTGCATGGGGTCCACACGAGTACCGTTCTGGTACACCTCAAAGTGGAGGTGAGGTCCGGTCACGTTGCCGGTGGCGCCTTCATAGCCCACCACCGTACCGGCGGTCACATACTGGCCCTGGGATACGGCCACAGAGCTCAAATGGGCATACCGAGTGGTGTAGGTGCTGTTGTGATAGATCAGCACGTAGTAGCCCCAGGAATCGCCCCAGGAGTCGTAGTTGTTGGCCACGATCACCGTGCCGTCTTCCGCGGCCACCACGGGGGTACCGTAGGCTCCGGCGATATCCAGTCCCTTATGTCCGGGATATCCGTTAAATCCGGCGGAAATGTAAGTCACACCGGGCAGGGGCCAAATGGGATTGAACCCTTCCACGCCACCGCCGCCGGTGGGATAGGAGATGCTGCCGGAAGAACTGCTTCCGCTGGAGGAAGATCCACTGCTGCTTCCGCTTCCGCTCTGGGCGGCCTGCTGTTTGGCGGCCTCTTCCGCGGCCTTCTGGGCAGCGATAGCATCCTGCATTTTCTGTTCATTGGTGGCCAATTCCGCTTCGTTTGCTTCCAATGCGTTTTCCGTAGCGCCTTCCGCTCCCTGGATCTCCTGGATGGCGGCGGCGTTTTCTTCATACAGGGCGTCCAGCTCATCCTGCTGGCTCTCCAAAGACTTCTTCAGCTCGGCCACTTCTTCCATCTGTGCCTGACGCTCTTCCCGCTCTTCGCTGGTGGAATCCACATAGGCTTGCAGCTCGTCCACCAACTCCTGGTCATGGGCGGTCATGTTTTCCAACATGGTGGCCCGGGTGGTGAATTCACTCAGGCTGTCGGAATCCAACAGGATCTCCAAGGTGCTCACATTGCCTGCGGTATAAATGGCCACCAGGCGCTCTTTGAACTCCTCGATGGTGTCCTCGATCTCTTTCTCGGAAGCATCCAGCTTCATGGTCAGCTCGGTGATGCTGTCGTTCAAATCATCAATGTTCTGCCGGGTGGTATCGATCTGCTCCTGGAGCACGTCGATCTTCTCCTGCAAAGTATCCTGATAGGCTTGCTTTTCCGCTTCCTGGCTTTGGAGCTGGTCCAGCTTGTCCTGCAGTTCTTTTTTCTCCGCTTCCAAGCGATCCTGTTCTGCCTGGATCTCGGACACGGTTTCGGCGGACACGCTCAAGGGCGTCATGACGGCCACACACAAAGCCATCAAGCCGGTACAAAGCCGTTTCACGAACTTTCGATTCATAAAGCTTTTCCTCCTCACTACAGACGAAAGACTGAAGCTTGATTTACATAAATTTTTCAACGTGTAGCATTGTACCCCATATGGGAAGCTTTTTGTTTCTTTTCGAGAATTATTTTGTAAATTTATTTCAAAATTGTTACAAACAAACGGGTTTGCCCCTACATCTTGGGGCAAACATAAAAAGAGCGGGAGAAAAATCTCCCGCTTCGTCAATGTTTTTTTCGATGCCGCACTGGCAATCCAAACATGGCCTGGGGCCGGAAAGGCCACAAGCTGGGGCGGCGCTCCCTGCCCCGAGGACCCAATAAGGCTGTCAAAGCCACGGCAAAAAATCCCAATCCCACCAGGGCCCAACCACCGATGCCCACCAGCTGTGGGGACACCTGCAAAGGCAGACGGGCAAAAGGGTCCCCTGTTTTTTCCCAAACCAGCAAGGCCACAGCAGCCGTGGTACCCATCCATAAAATCCCGGAGTTTCTTTTCTTTTCCATGGGTCAGGACTGGGGCAAGCAGAAAAAATCCCGCACCATGTTCAGGACCCGGTCCGCCTGGGTAAAATCCAAGCTGGTATCCGTGCCAAACAACTTTACATCCAACCGGGCCTGGTCATTGGGCAGGTGCTCTACCTGGAACGGGGGTTGGTCATCCCCAAAGCTGAGCCTGCGCCCTTGGGTATCCACCACCACGCACCCCGCCAAAGTGAGGAACACAAACAGGGAAAGCCCTAAAGACAGGGCAAACACCCTTTTATTTTTCCGTTTCATGGCCATTCCCCCTTGGGATTAGGGTATCCCAAAGGGGCGGGGAATAAACGGGACCGGGCTTTCAATTTATATAGGAATTTTTCTCCACGATTTTCGGCTATTTACACTCCAGCAGTGTCTGGCCCAAGGCTTCTCCCACCAACTGGCCGGCATACCGGGCTTCGCTGACCGTGTTCACTTCCGTGCCTATCTCCACCAGCATGGAGCCCGGCGTGGCGTTCATATTGTATTTGCTGTTGGAAAAATTCAAGGGTCTGGCAAGCCCGGGATACAATTCCTGCAATTTTTCCTGGACCCGCAGATCCAGCCGCAAATTTTCCTCCCAGCGGGGAAAATCCCCCCAGCCCCCGTCGGCGTCGCACCCGGCGATCAGCATGACCTGGGCCGCTTTTCTCCCATTGATGGTGACGGTGGGCTTGTATTTTACCCCGCTGTCCGTGGTCATGGAATCCCGGTGGACGTCAATGGTCACCTGGATGGTGGGATAGGCTTCCAAGTTCTTTTGCAGCACCTCCCAGGAACGGTCATAGGAACCGTTGTACAGGGTGTCGTTCACGGTGGTGTCGTGAACCACCCCAAACCCCAAGGCTTCCAGGGATTTTTTCAGCTCTTCCCCGGCGGCCACCACGCTTTGGTCCTGGTTCCCTGTGCGGGTCTCCATATCCGTATAGTAAAATCCCGTATAGCTGGTGGAATAGGCTTCGCTGGTGTGGGTGTGGTAGATGAGGATCTCCACACTGCCGTCCCCTTTCAGGTGAACGGAAGGCGCTTCCTGCAAAGCTGCGTTCAGGTCCGTGCCGGAACCGGTGGTATCCTTCACGTAAAATGTCCCCACCTGGGTCCCACCTCCCAGCTGGATCTCCTCCACCGGGGCGGAATTTCGATTGGGGTCCGGCGTTGCGCTGGTTCCCGGCTCCAGTTCCTCTGTTAAGGTCACCACCCCGTCGTCCGGCAGATCGTACTGGGAGGTTTCCTCCTGCTGGGCGTCCTCTCCGTCAGGGGCCGGCGTGGCTTGAGATTCTTCCCCCTGGCTGCCGGACGCTGCCTGGGCTTTCATCCCCGCCGCGAAAAGCAGCGCGTCCCCGCCCTGCTCCACGGCCCAATCCTGCACCTTGACGGCGGCGCACCACACACAAAGGAACACACAACCCAACACCGCCAGGTTTTTCATCCAACGGGTAAGACTATTTTTCATAAAAATTTCCCTCTTGAAACAAAAAATTTACAATATTCCCCTTGCGCCGGGGATGGCACTTTCGTATAATAAAGTGTAATACTATCTACTTATAGTTGGAGGGTATGGTGTATCGAGAATAAACGAGAACGCGCCAAAAAAGGACGCGGGGCGCTGTAAGCTGCGCCAGAAGAAAGGAGTTTTGAAAATGTCTATCTACTCGGAGATCAAACCAGAGGTCCGCATGTTTGCCGATATGTGCGTGGAAAACAGCAAGATCGACCCGGAACTCTATGTGAAGTACGACGTGAAGCGGGGCCTGCGTGACCTGAACGGCAAGGGCGTGCTCACCGGACTGACCAACATTTCGGAGATCATCTCCAGCAAGGTTGTGGACGGGAAAAGTGTGCCCTGCGAAGGCGAGCTTTACTACCGCGGTTACAACGTGGAAGAGCTTGTGCGCCGGCTGCCCAAAAACGACACCTTTGGCTTTGAGCGCATCGCCTATCTGCTGCTGTTCGGCGACCTGCCCGACCAGGAGCATTTCAAGACATTCTGCGAGCTTCTTTCCTTCTACCGCACGCTGCCCACCAGCTTTGTGCGGGACATCATCATGAAGGCACCCAGCAGCGACATGATGAACACCCTGGCCCGCAGTGTGCTTACCCTTTATTCTTATGACGAGGATGCCGAAGATATTTCCATTCCCAACGTGCTGCGCCAGAGCATGCAGCTCATTGCCCTGTTCCCCCTGCTTTCCGTCTACGGCTACCAGGCGTACCGCCACTATCACGACGGCCAAAGCTTGTACATCCATCAGCCCGACCCCAAACTGTCCACCGCGGAAAACATTCTCCGCATCCTTCGCCCGGATTGCTCCTACACCGAGCTGGAAGCCCGTGTGCTGGACATTGCCCTGATCCTCCATGCGGACCACGGCGGCGGCAACAACTCCACCTTCACCACCCACGTGGTCACTTCTTCCGGCACCGACACCTATTCCGCCATTGCGGCCGCCCTGGGGTCCCTGAAAGGCCCCAAACACGGCGGCGCAAATATCAAGGTGGTGAAGATGTTTGAGGACATCAAGCACAACGTGAAGGACTGGAACGACGACGAGGAAGTGGAAGCCTATTTGGCCAAGCTGCTCCACAAGGAAGCCTTTGACAAATCCGGCTTGATCTACGGCATGGGCCACGCGGTGTATTCCCTCTCCGACCCTCGGGCCAAGATCATGGCCCGGTTCGTGGAAGGACTTTCCAGAGAAAAAGGCCGCACCGACGAATTCCAGCTTTACAGCAACGTGGAACGTCTGGCCACCAAGCTCATCGCCAAGGAACGGAAGATCTACAAAGGCGTTTCCGCCAACGTGGACTTTTACAGTGGCTTCATTTACAGCATGCTGGATCTGCCCATGGAGCTGTACACCCCCATTTTCGCCATCGCCCGTATTGCCGGTTGGAGCGCCCACCGCATGGAAGAGCTGATCGGCGGCGGGAAGATCATCCGTCCCGCTTACATGGCTGTGCAGGCGCATAAGGAGATGCCCGACCAGATTCAGTAAAAGGTTTTATCCATTATTTGGAAACTCCCGTCCCAAACCAGGACGTAAAAAAGGCCCTCCCACATGGGAGGGCCTTTTTTTGCGCCTTTTCCCGCCTTGGTTTCCACTTGCCAAAACGTTTTTTATTTTTTCGAAAATTCCGTCTCACCAAAGTTAGACCGGCTGAGTCTAATAGACATGAAAAAGGAAATGGCCGGGATTGGCCGGCCGAACATCTTTGGGGGCGGGAAGCCTCCCGCCCCCTTTGATTTTTTCGCGCAAAAAGGCGCCCCCTTTCAGGGACGCCCTGTAAAAAACCTTTTGAACTAAAATTGCAAGCCAGTCATCTCACCGCTCAGCCCGAGCGGAGTCAGCGGCCCAAAACCGCGACTTGAGTGCAGCGTCACGCTGCACAAAACCGCCACCTGGCTGGGGCGCAGCCCTTTACCAGCCCTGGGACTTCAGATATTCGCGGCTCAGGGTGATGGCTTCCATGGGGGTGCGGCCCACAGACTGGTCCTGCTCCACCACGACCCACTGGGCGCCTGCTTCCACAGAAGCTTCCAGAATGGGTCCGAAGTCCTGGTCGCCATGGCCTACAGGACGGAATTCAAACACACCGTGGCTTTCTTCCTTTTTCACCTCGGTGCCGATAAGCTCGTACATGTTGCCGGGCTTCCCTTCTTTGTGGAAGTCCTTCAAATGGACCAGCGGAGAACGTCCGGTATACTTGCGGACATAGGCGGCAGGATCTTCTCGCCACTTTTACCCAGCAGGTATCCAGCTCGGTTTGAAGCAGGTCCGCGGGAATGGTGTCATAGATATAATCCAACGCGTAACGACCGTCGGGCATTTTGGCAAACTCAAAATCATGGTTGTGATAGAGAGTCTGGATGCCCTTGGCTTTGCACGCCTTGGCGATCTCTTCAAACAGCTTTACATTGCCTTCAAACTTGGGGGTGCCGGGACGGTCCTCTTCCATCAGATAGGGGATGGCGATAAACTTCACGCCGATCTCCACATACTTCTGGATGGTGCCTTCCATGTCCGCCACCAGCTCCTGGAAAGGAACATGGGCGGAAAGGGCTACCAGACCCGCGTCTTCAATCGCGGCTTTGATGACAGAAGGCTCCAGGCCGTAAAGGCCCGCCAGCTCGACGCCGTCATAACCGATCTCTTTAATCTTTTTCATGGTGCCGGCAAAATCCCGCTCCGCGTCATCGCGTACGGAATAGACCTGCACCGCAACAGGCAAGGTTTTCATTGGAATATTCCTCCCGTTTCTTGTTGAATTCTTTTCACATGATATCTCAAAGAGTGACAAAGGTCAAGAGAAAGGGTTGAAAAAATTGGGGGTTTGTGCTACAGTATGCAGGGAATACATAAAATTCATAATTATTTTAATGATAAGTGGGTACAGGCCATTTATCGGGAGACAAATGAAAAAGGAAAGAAGTCGAGTTCAATGAAACGAAGCCTGCGATTTTACTTCGCGCTTCTCTTTGCCAAGGGAACCGCGCGAGTGATGAAGCTTGTGGGGCGCAAAGGCACCTCCATGCCGGGAAGCTGGGCCATCATCTTATGCCCCGACTTTCTGGGCCGGATGCCCCGCCCAAAAACCATCATTGGCATCACCGGCACCAACGGGAAAACCACCGTTTCCAACTTGGTAGAGGACGTGCTCACCCAATGCGGATACGATTTTACCTGCAACCGCTCCGGGACCAACGTGGCTACCGGCGTGGCTTCCAGTCTGATCGCCAACTCCACTCTGTTTGGCAAGCCCAAAAAGGATCTGGCGGTTTTCGAGCTGGATGAACGCAGCTCCCCGCGGATTTTGCCCTTTTTGAAGCCGGATATTTTGCTGGTGACCAATTTGTTCCGGGACTCCTACAAGCGCAATGCTCATGTGGAGTTCATCCAGGATATTTTGAACACCTATATCCCCGACAGCACCCGCCTTGTGTTGAATACGGACGATCTGCTGTGCTCCGGGCTGAAACCGGAAAACCGCCGTGTCTTTTTCGGCATCGACCGGCTTCCCGGGGAGGAAAACGGGCCGGAAAACATCGTTCAGGATGTGCGGGTCTGCCCCAAGTGCGGCACCCCTCTGGAATGGGATTTCCGCCGGTATCATCACATTGGCCGGGCCCATTGTCCCAAGTGCGGGTTCTCTTCCCCTTCGCCCAAATACAGGGTGGTTTCCGTGGACAAGCGTCACAGCCGCATGACCACGCTGGGCACAGAAGGTCCCCAGGATTTTTCCCTGCCCAACACCAGCCCGATCAACGTATACAACGCCCTTTCCGCCGTTTCCCTTTTGGCGGAGTTCGGCCTTACCAAGGACCGGATCGCTCAGTGCATGGAGCGTTTGACCATTGTGGAAAGCCGCTACTCCGAGGAAGAGGTAAACGGCCGGAAGCTGATTCTGCACCTGGCAAAGGGGCAGAATCCCATCGCCTGTTCTCAGGCCTGTCAGAACGTCCACAATTATCCCGGGAAAAAGACGGTGCTGCTGCTTTTGGACGACGCGCACGACAACGCCCATTCCGTGGAGAACACCGCCTGGCTGTATGACACGGATTTTCAGTTCTTAAACGACCCGGATATTTTGCAGGTGGTCACGGCTGGCCCCCGTCACTGGGACACCTATGTGCGCCTGCTGATGGCCGGAATCCCTGAAGAGAAGCTGGTCCACAAGGAGGACCCCTTGGAAGCCGCCTCTGCCATGGAGTTGAATTCCGCCGATGGAATCTTCGTGCTCTATGACCTGTACTCGGTGAACTTGTCCCAGCAGGTGAAAGCCCAGCTCCATCAGCGGCTGACCCAAACGCCGGTGAAGGAATCTGCCGCGGAAAAGGAGGGTGAAATCCATGAAAATTGAGATTTTATTTCCTTGCTGCTGCAATTTGTTCGGGGACCTGAGCAATATGGATTACCTGCGGAAATGCCTGCCGGACGCGGAATTTGTGGAAACCGCCATCACGGACGAACCCGTATTTGCCCGGGAGCGGGTGGATATGGTCTACCTTGGGCCCATGACCGAGCGCACCCAGGAACTGGTGCTGGAGCGGCTGCGCCCCTATCGGGAACGGATCTGGGAACTGATCACCGGGGACACTCTGTTCCTGTTTACCGGCAACGCCCTGGAACTGGCAGGGGAATACATTGTGAAAGAGGATGACAGCCGGCTGCAATGTTTGGGAATTTTCCCCATCTACGCCAAGCAGGACATGATGCACCGCCACAACAGCGTCTTTTTAGGGGATTTCGAAGGCGAGCCCGTGATGGGATTTAAATCCCAGTTCACCATGGCCTATCCCTTGTCCGAGAAAATCGGCCTGTTCACCGTGGAAAAAGGGGTGGGCCTGAACAAGAAATGCTCCTTCGAGGGCATCCGTTACCGGAATTTCTTTGGCACCTATCTGCTGGGGCCGGTGCTGCTGCTCAACCCCAACTTTACCAAGTTCCTGCTTTCCCGTTTGGGAGTACCGTCCCCCACTCTGGCCTTTGAGCAGGAAGTGAAAGCTGCTTACGAAAAGCGTTTGCAGGATTTTAAAGAAAAAGTATAACTTTGAAAAAAAGCCGCCCAAACAGGCGGCTTTTTCCATGCTTTCCCAAGAGGTTGGCAGAATCTTTTCCGGATTTTTAGCCCATCTTCCCGGGGGCGTCCTTTTCCTCTTCGATGACTTGCAGCTCCACCCGATACCCATCCGGGTCCGCCAAAAAACAGGAGTACACCGGGAATCGGCCATGCTCTGCCGGCGGGGAAACCGGCTCCCCACCCTGGGCCAGCGCTGCTTCCCACCGAGCGTTCACCTCTGCCCTGTCCCGACAGTTCAAGGACAGGCAAACGCCCTGGGCGCCGCTCAACGCAGGACGGCCGTCCCCATACGCGCAGAATCCCCAGTATCCGTACCCTGTATCGTAAATTTCCGCTCCGCCGGACTGGACCATAGCCAGGCGCAATCCCATCACCTGGGTATAAAACCGCCGGGTACGTTCCAAGTCCGCTACCGGCAAAAATACCACGCTTCCCACCATGTTCACGCCATCGCCTCCCTGTATTTTCTTGGTTTCATCATATCACCCCCAGGGGAAAAAGAAAAGAGCCGTCAGCAGGACGGCTCTCTTTTTTTCAGTGTTTTCAGGTGGCCCGCTCTTTCAAGCAGCCAACCGGTTGGGGAAAACTCCCCTGTAAAACGGAGTCCGTTCAGCAGGCGCTGACCCGGCCGGTTTTGGCGTCCAGGCAAACCACGGCGCCGCTTTTGAGCATTTCGGTGGCGTGCACCGCTCCGGTGATCACAGGCTTATCCATGGCCAATCCCACAATGGCCGCGTGGGTATTGGTACCGCCCTCCTCGGTGATGATGCCCGAGCAGCGGCGCAGATACTCCACAATGGAATTATCCGTCTCCGGAACCACCAGAATATCCCCATCCCGGAACCGCTTGGGAATATCGGTCAGCCGTTTGCACACGCACAGCCGGGCCGAAACGCTGTTCTCGGTGACGCCCTCTCCGGTGAGCAGCACATGGCCCACCACATGGACCTTCATCATATTGGTGGTACCGGAAATGCCCAGGGGTACGCCGGCGGTGATCACCACCAGGTCGCCGCTTTTCACCAGGCCGGTTTTTTCCGCCGCGTCCACGGCACGCTCGAACAGGGCGTCCGTATCGCTGACCTCATCGATCAACGCGGGGACCACGCCCCAGGACAAGTTCAACTGCCGCCACACGTGCTCTTGTGTGGTGCAGCCTATAATGGGATACAGGGGCCGGAACTTGGAAAGCTGCCGGGCAGTGCCGCCGCCCTTGGTCACGGTGACAATAGCCTTTGCACCCAGGTCGTGGGCCGTGGTACATGTGGCGTGGGAAATAGCGTTGGTCACGTCAAAGGCCACGTCGCTGTTGTCCCGGGCGTTAAACCGCTTGATATAATTGATGCTCTGCTCGGCCTTTTCCGCGATCCGCACCATGGTCTCCAAAGCCTCCACCGGGTACTTGCCCGCGGCGGTCTCTCCGGACAGCATGATGCAGCTGGTGCCGTCGTAAATGGCGTTTGCCACGTCGGTGGCCTCGGCACGGGTGGGCCGGGGGTTTTTGATCATGGAATCCAGCATCTGGGTGGCGGTGACCACCTGTTTCCCCGCAAGGTAGGATTTCTGGATCAACTGCTTTTGCAGCACAGGCACATCCTCAAAGGGGATCTCCACGCCCATGTCGCCCCGGGCAACCATGATGCCGTCCACCACTCGGAGGATCTCGTCAATATTGTCCACGCCCTCCATGTTCTCGATCTTGGCGATGATGTTCATGGAGTGGCAGTTGTATTCTTTGAAGATCTGGCGGATGGCCAGAATATCGTCGGCACAGCGGGTAAAGGACGCGGCAATATAGTCAAACCCGTTTTCAATGCCGAAAATAATGTCGGACCGGTCCTGCTCGCTGATAAAGGGCATGGTAAGCTTTGTTCCGGGAACGTTGATGCCCTTGTGATTGGACACACGGCCGCCGTTGAGGACGGTACACACAATATCCGTATCGGACACGTGCTCGGCCCGCATTTCCACCAGGCCGTCGTCAATGAGCACCCGGGCTCCCGCCTTCAGGTCCTTGGGCAGATCCTTGTAAGTGATGGACACCATCTGGTCGTCCCCTTCCACCTCTCGGGTGGTCAGGGTGAAGGTATCTCCGGCTTGCAGCTCGATGGGGCCGTTTTTAAAGGTCTTAACCCGAATCTCCGGGCCCTTGGTGTCCAAAATAGTGGCAATGGGCAAGCCCAATTCCTCTCGCAGCCGGGTGACAGCCTCCAGCTTTTTGGCGGCGTCCTCATGGGTACAATGAGAAAAATTGAACCGCGCTGCGTTCATGCCGCCCAACATCAGACGGCGGAGAACACTTTCGTCCTCTGTAGCAGGTCCCAATGTACAAATGATTTTCGTCTTTCTCAGCATCGTTTGTCATCTCCCTCTGGCTGCGGCTCATGGCCGCCAAACTTTATTTTTATTCCACAGGCTGCACCTGGGGCAGTCCTGACAGCTGGCCGCCGTCAAGCGCTGCTTTTCCCACCAGTGCTGCCCCCGCCGGGGCTGTCCCTGAGCCAAACGGCACAGGCAGTTTCTTCTCTTTCTGGCAGTTAGGATGGCCTTATTATAGCATGGTTCCAGATTTAAGTCACTCTTTTTCCGCCATCTTCATAAAGATTTAACCTTTTGAAGAAAGGAGGCTTTTCCCTTTATTCTTTCCCCAAAAGCGCGGAATACAGCTCCCCTTTTTTAAATCCGGTGATTTGGGCTGCCTGCTTGGCGGCCTCGCTGGCGGAAAGACCCCCTTCCGCCAATTCCCGGGCCAGACCGGCAGCTTGTTCCAAGGTGTATTCCTCTTCCTTCTGGGCGGGATGTTCCAGGCCCTCCACCACCAGCACAAATTCTCCCCGGGGTTCCTTCTCCCGGTAATGGGCGGCGGCTTCTCCCAAGGTGGTGCGCCACACTTCCTCGTGGACTTTGGTCAACTCCCGGCACAGGGCGATCCGCCGCTGGGGGCCGAACAGCTTGGAAAAATCCGACAAGGTTTTCCGCAGCTTGTGGGGCGCCTCGTAGAAAATCATGGTGCGCTCCTCCTGGGCCACGGATTCCAGGTGCTCCTTCCGGCTGCGCTTGTTCACGCTGAGGAATCCTTCAAAAGTGAACCGCCCTGTGGGCAGCCCGCTGATAGCCAACGCAGACAGGGCCGCGGTAGGTCCGGGCACCACGTACACGGGAATCCCCGCCTGGGCACAGGCCGCCACCAGGGTCTCTCCCGGGTCGGAGATGGCAGGCATTCCCGCATCGGACACCAGGGCGCAGGTCTGGCCCTCTTGCAGCCGGGCCACGATCATGGGGCCGTGCTCCAGCTTATTGTGCTCAAAATAGGAGATCAAGGGCTTTTTAATGCCAAAATGGTTGAGCAATTTCAACGTGACCCGGGTATCCTCCGCGGCAATAAAATCCGCTTCTTCCAAGGTCTCTTTGGCACGGGGGGAAAAATCCCCCAAATTGCCGATGGGCGTTCCCACCACATACAAGGCTCCCCGCTCCAGCACGGGTGTATTCTGTTCCATGATGTTCCCCTTTCTCACTTGGCCGGGCGGCTGCCCTTGTGCTCCGGGTTGTCCCGGTAATCGCCATAGATGGTTTCGATCTCTTCCGTGGGGGAACCGTCCTCCCCCTCCAACAGCAGCACGGGCTCCACGGTCATCCCCGGTTTTCCGCCCCGGCGGCACTCCATCAAAAACAGGAACGGGGCTTTTTCTCTCCGCTGCTGGACCAGCCGAAGCCGTTTGGGCTCCAAATCGGCCCGGTGGAACACCTCCACTGCTTCTCCCAGCCGGTTGGGACGCAGGCACACGCACAGCCTTCCACCAAACCGGAGAGCGTATTTGGCGGTCTGCGCCAAATCTTCCAGGGTGAAGCTATCCCCCTGCCGGGCAGTACGGCGGGCGTCCGACGGACTGGGGATGCCTGCTCCCGTGGCGGTATAGGGGGGATTGCAGGCAATGCCGTCCAGGGAACCGGCGGCAAAATAGGCGCTGAGCTCCCGGGCGTCCCCGTGAAGGATGGTGATCTCCCCGGCAAAGCCGTTTTCCTCCACCGAGCGTTTGGCCTGTTCCGCGGCCTGCTCCCGGATCTCCACCCCGGTGATTTTCCCCACCTTGGTGCGCACCCGCCACAACAGGGGAATGACCCCGCAGCCCGTACCCAGATCCACCCAGGATTCCCCGGGCTTGGGGCGGGAAAAATCCGCCAAAAGCACCGCGTCGGTGCCGAACCCGTGTTCCCGGCTCACCAGCACTCTGGCCCCGCCGGAAAGAGGCTCCCACCGGCACAGGGATTTCTGTTGTTCCTCCATAATGCCCTCCTCAGGCAAAAAAGAAGAGCCCGCAGGGGAAAAGCCCCCGCCGGGCTCCGCTTTTCTGAAATTTTCAGACCCGAACTTAGCCCTCCTGGGGAGCGCCAACGGGGCAAGTGCCGGCGCAAGCGCCGCAATCAATGCAGGTATCGGGATCGATCACATATTTGCCGTCGCCCTCGGAGATAGCTCCAACGGGGCATTCGCTGGCGCAAGCGCCGCAAGCAATACATTCGTCGCTGATAACATAAGGCATGAGGAACACCTCCAATAAGATTTTCATGTACATTTTAACACATTCTATCAAAAATGCAATCCTTTTTTCTTTTTCCACTGGATTTCCCATGGAAAACCTTTCCCTCAGGTTTCCTCCAGCTTTTTCAGCTCTTCCAGCTCCTTGCGGTCCACCTTGATTTTCCCGTCCCGCAGCACCTTTACCTCGCTGACTTTAAACACCTTGGGCGCCCCTTCCGGGTCCTTATCCAGCCGCACGGTGAGCTTCCGGGTGAGCAGGTTTTGTTCGATGACCACGCCTTTCCCGTCTGGGGTGGACACCAGCGCGTTTACCTTGGGCGTGGTGCGCAGCAGGTCTTGATAGGCTTCCTGCTCGTACTTCAGGCAGCACATCAAACGGCCGCAGGCGCCGGAAATCTTCACCGGGTTCAGGGAAAGCCCCTGCTCCTTGGCCATTTTAATGGACACCGGGGTGAAACCTCCCAGGAAGGAGCCGCAGCAGAAGGGCCTGCCGCAAATACCCATGCCTCCCAGCATTTTGGCCTCGTCCCGGACGCCGATCTGCCGCAGTTCGATACGGGTGCGGAACATGCCCGCCAGGTCTTTGACAAGTTCCCGGAAATCCACCCGGCCGTCGGCAGTGAAGTAAAACAGGATCTTGGAGTTGTCAAAGGTGTACTCCACGTCCACCAGTTTCATTTCCAAGCCCCGCTCAGCGATCTTTTTCTCGCAGGCTTTGAAAGCGCTCTTCTCTTTTTTCTTATTTTCCGCCACTTTCTTCAGGTCTTCCTTAGTGGCCTGGCGGACCAGCTTCCGCAAAGGCTGGACAATGGATTCGTCGCTGACTTCCCGGTTTTCCAGGGCCACTTCCCCGCATTCCATCCCGCGGGCAGTCTCCACAATGGCCATGACGCCCTTTTCCAGCTTCTCCCCCTGGGGGTCGAAATAATAGACTTTTCCTGTATTTTTAAAACGCACGCCGATCACTTCAGCCATGCACTTTCCTCCTTTCCAAACCGGATTTTCCCATCTGGGACGCCGGTTACCGTCCTGCCGCTTCCCGCAGCCGGACGCAAAAATCGGTGACCAACAGGGCCATATTGGCGTTGCGGTCCAGTTTCTGGCGGAACTCTTCCACCAGCGGGGGCAGCAGCACCAGCCGCTTGATGGGCAGATCCCCCAGCTTGTCCGCCGTTTCCGGGGCGCCCCCCAGCGCCCTGCTGCCTCCGGCCCGCAGCACAAAACCATCCCGGAAAATCATCCCAAGCCGGGTGAGCACTTCCCGGAACAGGTCCCGGTTCTTCTGCAACGGGGCAGCCGCCAACAGCAAACTGTGTTCCCCTGGCTCCAAAAGCCCCTGGGCCATGGCCACGGCAATGGAAAAGGCTTTCGCTTCTTCCCCGCCGGCAAGCTCCTGGAGCATCCGTCCAATGTTTCCCCCGCAAAGAGCCGCCAGCTCCCGTGCCCGGTCCTCCGGGACATTTTCCCGGGCCGCCACATAGGCAGCGGCTTCCTCCTGGGTGGGAGGCTGTAAAAGAAAACTCTGGACCCGGCTGCGGATGGTGGGCAAAAGCTGATCCGCCGACTGGCACACCAAAATAAAAACGCCGTGCGCCGGGGGCTCCTCAATAAGCTTGAGCAATTTGTTCTGGGCGGGTTCCAAAGTGCGGCTTCCCAAAAATAACAAATAGACGCTTACCTCCGCCTCTTCCGGGGCACGGTAGGCGTCGGAGGTGATCTCCTTTACCTGATCAACCGAAAGGGAGCGGGTCGCCCCGCTCCCTTCCACCACGCGGATATCGGGATGTGAACCGGCTTTCGCCCGCACACAGGCGGGGCATACCCCGCAGGGAGCATGGTCCTTATCACGGCAGACAAGGGCTTGGGCCACCAGCTTGGCAAACGTGCGCTTGCCGCAGCCCAGTTCTCCCTGAAATAACAGGGCATGGGGAAAACGCCCCGCAGCAAAGGCGGCGGATAAAGCCTCCTTCACGGGAGCGTTGCCCAAAAAACCAGGAAATTCCATTAGACCTTCTCGAAACGGTCCACGTTCAGCACAAAGATCGTGGAACCGCCCACAGTGACTTCCACAGGGAAGGAGGAATACATGCCCACTTCCATGGTGGAGGTGCTGGGAACAATCTGGGTACGGCGGCTGGAATATTTGGCAATGATGCCGATCACGGCGTCCACCTTGTCATCTTCCACACCGGAAATAAAGGTGGTGTTGCCTGCCATCAAAAAGCCGCCGGTGGTGGCCAGCTTTGTCACAGAAAAGCCTTCACGTGTCAACGCGGAAGAAACCGCGCCGCTGTCGTCATTGCTGACAATTGCAAGGATCAGTTTCATAAAGTACCATGCCTTTCCCGGCTGGGGTGAGGCCAATGCCCCTTTGCCCCGGCCGATTGAAGATCTGCCCGATGGGGGGAGTCACTAGGGCTATTCTACCATTAAATCGAAAAAAATACCAGTTGTTTTCACAAAAATTATGAAAAGTTTCCCGAGATCCTTTCTCTCCCCGTCAATTTCCAGCACCTTCCGCTCTTTTAACAAGCCGTCTTTTCTTTTCGCCGGTCACTTCCCGCCTCAGGCAAAACAGGGCAACCACATTGGGCAGGGCCATCAGCCCGTTCATGGCGTCCCCAAACTGGAACACCGCGCCCAGGGGCAGGTAACATCCCAGCACTGCCGCCATCCCCGCCGCCAAGGCATACCCGTTTTTGCCCTTGCCTTTGGTCAGATAGAACAGGCCCTCCCGGCCATAGCAGCACCAGGCCACCAAGGTGGCCAAGGCGAACAGGGCTGTACACAGGGAAACCGCTTTCCCGCCCCAAGGCCCCAAGGCGCTTTCATAGGCGTAAAAAGTGAGCTGGGCGCCTTCCAGCATGGGGGAACGGCAGCAGAGGATACAAAGCCCTGTGACCGTACACATGACAATGGTATCCACAAACACCTGGAAAATTCCCAAACAGCCAAGTTCCTGGGGGGAACGGCCTTCCACGCCCTCATAGGCGAACGCCGAACTGCCCAACCCAGCCTCATTGGTGAACACGCCCCGGGAGACTCCGGTGCGCAGGGCGATCCATGCCCCCGCTGTTCCGCCGGCCCCCGCCTGGAATGAAAAAGCCCCTTGGAGGATGCTTTCAAAGGCCCGGGGGAGATTTTCCCGAAACACCCACAGCACTCCCAAGGACGCCGCGAAAAACACCAAAGTCATAAAGGGCACCAGCCGCTCGGTGATCTTCACCCCCAGGGCCAGGCCGCCCCGGGCCACGAAAAACACCAGCACGCCCATGGCCCCGGCAGCGGCCCACACCGGCAGGCCCAAACTCTCCAAGGCAACCGAAGCCGCGTTGGTTTGGGCCATGTTGCCCATGCCCAGAGAAGCCAGGCAACACCCCACAGCGTACAGGGCGGCCAGGGATTTTCCCCATTTTCCCGCCCGGCGGATATACCCCAGCGCGCCGGGGGCGTCCCGGTATTTGGCTGCCAGGTAATTTTCCCCATAGATGGTCATCATACCCAGCAAGGCGGACACCCACATCCAAAACAGCGCCCCCGGGCCTCCCACAGTGATGGCAAGCCCCACGCCTACAATATTCCCGGTCCCGATGGACCCAGCCAAGGCCGCGGTCAGGGCCTGGAAGGAAGAAATGGCCCCCTGCTCCCCCTGGGAACGGCCCAGGGCGGCTTTGAGCCAACGGCCGGCGCAGCGGAGCTGGTAAAACCCGGTGGTCCAAGTGTAATACCCGCCCACCGCCAAAATCAGCAGCAGCACATGCCACCCCCACAGCAGGCGGGATAGGGTATCCAGGGCCGCTGCCCAGATCGTCGCCATGACCTCGCTCCTCCCATGCCAAAATTCCCGCGCTTTCCAGCGCTGAGATGTTTCCCATTGGTATAGGTATAGTCGGAGCCTGGGGATTCCATGCCTAAAAAGCCAAGGATTTTATCCGGCGGAAAGGATGCCCCACACGCTGATGGTATGGAGCACGCTGCCTCCCAGCACGAACAGATGGAACACGGAGTGCATATAGGGGACCTTTTTCCCCACAGCATACAGGCCCGCGCCCAGGGTATACAGGATTCCTCCCCCCAACAGGCACCAGAACGAGAAGGGGCCAGCCGCCTGGTAGAAATCCTTCATGGCCAGGACCACCACCCAGCCCATGGCCAAGTAGCAGGCCATGGAGATCTTTTTAAACCGTTCCACACTGATGGCGTTTAAAACCACTCCCACCACGGCAGCGGCCCACACCACACCAAACATGGCCCAGCCTTTCCAGCCTCCCAGGCACACCAGGGTGATGGGGGTATAGGTGCCGGCAATGAGCAGGAAAATGGTGCAATGGTCCAGGGACCGGAACACCACTTTGGCACGGTTCAATCCCAAACTGTGATACAAGGTGGACACCGTGTACAGCAGGACCATGGTGCCCCCATACACAGCGGCCGAAACCACCCACAAAGGAGTTTTCCGGCAGGTCACCAGCAAAAAGGCCAAGGCTCCCACCGCGAACAGGGCCGACACTCCATGGCTAACCGACGAGAGGATCTCCTCCCCCAAGGTATACCGGGGCAGACCCAGCATCCGCCGCTTCTCCATGCGGAACGCGTTGTTCCGCTGACGCTTTGTATAAATGCTTCCCCTTGCCGCTGTATAATCCATCGTACTGCCTCCTTTTTCTATATCTGAAAATCTATTTTAAATTATCTGGTTTTAAAAACTAGATGCAAGTATATTATAAATCCGGTATTCCGGAATTTCAATAGGCGGATGGTCATTTTGTAGAAATTCCTCCAAATATTTTATACTTTCCGGACGAAACTGATTGACTTTTTCCCTTTGCCATGATAGAGTGTGAATAACCGTCATTGCTAGGGCTCGCCTCCGTGAAGCGTGCCCTCCTCAAAACCGGCTGTACGTTGCGGCCGGTTTTGACGAAATCAGGCCGATACGCCGGGGGCTTTTTCCCGGTTTACTTCGCTGCGCAGGGACGGCAGGCCTGATGGTCTGCCGTCCCTTTTTCATTCCCGGCGGCTTGTCGCGGCTCCCCGCCGGTGAGCGGTCCATTTTTTCTTTTGGGGCTCGGCCCCTCTGAGGTGTATTATGAATCAAGAAAACCTGAAAAAATCATCCATCCTGCGATTTTTCCCCTTTACCAAGGGCTTCCGGGGAAAATTCCTGGTGGCCTTCCTCATGGTGGTGGTGGCCGTGGTGGCCAACTACATGACGCCCCAGGTCATCCGCGTCACGGTGGACTCCGTCATCAACGACACGCCCTTTAATCTTCCCGGCTTTGTGGTGGACTGGATCAACGCCATCGGCGGCCGGGAGACACTGCGCCAGCACATTGTGATCTGCGCCCTGGTCTCCCTGCTGTTTGCCGCCATTGCCGGGCTGTCCAACTATTCCTCCCGGATGAACCTGGCCCGGGCCTGCGAGGGCACGGTGGCCAGAGTGCGGGACACCTTGTTCGACCACATTCAGCACCTGCCCTACGCCTGGCACAATTCCCACCAGACCGGGGACATTATCCAGCGCTGCACCCAGGACGTGGACCTGATCCGCAACTTTGTCAGCGACCAGCTCATGGAATGTATCCGCACCGTGCTGCTCATTGTGGTCTCCCTGGTGTTAATGTTTGCCATGAACGTGGAACTGTCCCTGATCGTCACCTGCTTTGTGCCGGTGGTCATGGGCTCTTCCCTGATCTTCTACATCATTACCGGAAAAAAATTCCAGGACGCTGACGAAAGCGAGGGCAGGCTCACTGCCCTGGTCCAAGAGAACCTCACCGGCGTACGGGTGGTCCGGGCTTTCGGCCGGGAACGGTATGAGATCGACCGGTTCAACGAGAAAAACGAGGAATTCACCAACCTGTGGGTGCGCCTTGGCAAAGTGATGGGCTTCAACTGGGGCCTGGGAGATTTCTTTGCCGGGTTCCAAGTGCTGGTCATCATTGTGGCGGGCATCTTCTTTGTGGAGCGGGGCGACCTGACCGAAGGGGAATTCCTGGCCTTCACCGCCTACAACTCCATGCTGGTTTGGCCTTCCCGGAACCTGGGACGGCTTTTGGCGGAGCTGAGCAAGACTTCCATCAGCGCCACCCGGCTGTTCGACATTCTGGACGCCAAGGAAGAGGAAAACTGCCCCGATCCCAAGCGTCCTCCCATGGATGGGGACATTGTGTTCGACCACGTGAACTTCGGCTACAACCAAAGCGAAGGCGGCGTGCTCCACGATGTGAGTTTCACCATTAAAGCGGGCACCACCTTCGGCGTGCTGGGCGCCACCGGCTCCGGCAAGTCCACCCTGATGTACCTGCTGGACCGGCTTTATGAGCTGCCCCGGGAAAACGGCTCCATCACCATTGGCGGGGTGGACATCCGGGACATGGACCTTTCCTACCTGCGGAAAAATATCGGCATCGTGCTGCAGGAACCTTTCCTCTTTTCCAAGAGCTTTAAGGAAAGCATTGCCGACGGCGCCGCCCGGACCGATTTGGAAACGGTGCGGCATTTTGCCAGGCTGGCGGTGATCGACGATGCCATCGAGAATTTCGCCCAGGGGTACGACACCCCCATCGGCGAACGGGGCGTGACCATCTCCGGCGGTCAGAAACAGCGGGTGGCCATCGCCCGGATGCTCATGCAGAACACGCCCATCAAGGTGTTCGACGACTCCCTTTCCGCTGTGGATATGGAAACGGACGCCAAGATCCGCCGGTCCATCCGGAAAAATGTTCACGGCACCACCATCTTGATCGCCCACCGGATCACCACCCTGATGAACGCCGACCAGATTCTGGTGTTGGATCACGGCAGAGTGTCCCAGCTGGGCACTCACCAGGAGTTGATACACCAAGACGGCATTTATAAACGCATTTACGATATGCAGAGCGCCAACGGCAGCGAAACATAAAAGTTTCGCCAGCCTTTTCAAAGGCTGCGGTTGGTAAGGCAGAGCCTTACGGCCTGAAACGCAAAGCATTGCTTTGCAAAAAAGGAACCAGGAAGATTGTCATACCAGGCCAAAGGCCTGTAAACAATCTTCCGATCCGGTTGCACGCTTTCCATTATTTTTCCCTGCTTGGCAGTTTTACAACGCAATGAGGTATTTTCTATGGACATTGAACAGATCGAACTGCAAAACCAAAAGGGCCGGTTCGCTTCCCTGAAAACCTGGGGAAAACTGCTGCCCTTCCTCAAACCTTATTCCAAAAGCATGGTGGTTATTCTGGCGCTGATGCTTACCAGCGCCGCCTGCGACATCGCCTACCCCCTGCTCACCGGTTACGCCGTGGATGCCTTTGTCACCCCCGGCATAAGCCAAGGGGTCACTCGGTTTGCCGTGCTCTATTTCGCCGTGGTACTGGCCCAGATGATCTCCACCATGATCTTCGCCCGGGCCGCCTTAAAAGTGGAAATGTACTTGGGCCGGGACTTGAAAAAGAAGCTGTTCATCCACTTGCAGACCTTGAGCTTCGCCTATTACAACACCACCCCTGTGGGCACCATCATGGCCCGGGTGATGAGCGATACCAACAAGATCGGCACCGTGTTCGCCTGGAGCCTGGTGGACATCTTTTGGAGCGCTGCCTATGTGCTGGGGTCCATTGTGGTGATGCTCTCCATCAACTGGCAGCTGGCTCTGCTGGTCATTGTGGTGGTACCCGTCATCGCCCTGCTGACTCTCTATTTTCAAAAGCGCATTTTGAAGATCAACCGCCAGGCCCGGCGGATCAACGCGGAGATCACCCGCCACTACAACGAAGGCATTTCCGGCGCCAAGACCTCCAAGACTCTGGTCATTGAGGACAAGAACACCTCCGCTTTCCGGGAAGTCACCAGCCGGATGCGGGAAACCACCGTTCGGGCGGTGCTTTTAAATGCCATCTATGTGCCCATCATCGGCTTTCTCACCGCCTTGGCCGTAGCTTTCGTCATCACCGGCGGCGGCTCCATGGTGCTGTGGGGGACCATCGGCATTGGCGAGCTCACCGTATTCACCAGTTTTGCTCTGGGCATCGCTGACCCGGTACAGACCCTGGCCCGGACCATTTCCAATTTTATCGCCACCCAGGCCAACATCGAACGGGTCTCCGCTTTGCTGGAACTGAAACCCCAGATCACCGACACGCCGGAAGTCATTGAAAAATACGGCACTTCTTTCGACCCCAAACGGGAAAACTGGGAACCGCTTGTGGGGCACATCACTTTTGACGACATTTCGTTCCGTTACCCCGACGGCACGGAAAACGTGCTGGAGCATTTCAGCCTGGATGTGCCTGCCGGGACCACGGTGGCCATTGTGGGAGAGACCGGGGCGGGAAAATCCACCCTGGTGAACCTGGCCTGCCGGTTTTTTGAACCCACGGCAGGACGAATCCTCATCGACGGGAAAGACTACCGGGAACGGAGCATGCTGTGGCTTCACAGCAACATCGGCTATGTGCTCCAAACGCCCCACCTGTTTTCCGGCTCGGTGAAGGAAAACATCCGGTACGGCCGCTTGGACGCCACCGATGAAGAGATCGTGGCAGCGGCGAAAATGGTCAACGCCCACGACTTTATCACCCACATGGAACAGGGGTACGACAGCGATGTGGGCGAGGGCGGCGGCCAGCTTTCCACCGGAGAAAAGCAGCTGATTTCCTTTGCCAGAGCGGTTTTGGCAAATCCCCGGATCTTTGTGCTGGATGAGGCCACCTCCTCCATTGATACCAAGACCGAAGCCCTGATCCAGGAAGCCATTTCCACCCTGCTCACCGGACGGACTTCCTTCCTCATCGCCCACCGGCTTTCCACCATTCGGAAGGCCGACATGATCTTGGTTGTGCGAGCAGGAAAGATCATCGAACAGGGCACCCATCAGCAGCTGATGGATCTGGGCGGCTATTACGCCGACCTGTACCGCAAACAGTTTGAAACCGAAGCCACGGAAAGCGTGCTCAACCAGTAAATTTTCACACAAAAGGCCCCCAGGCAGTTGCCTGGGGGCCTTTTT
>OLOH01000684.1_pt1 | contig 22607 bp, 18 predicted proteins | sample 1673221 | NCBI WGS metagenome assembly OLOH01 (sample SAMEA3136767, study PRJEB25190) | human gut metagenome
ACCAGGCGCGCAGCTTCTCGGTATCGGCGTCATCCAGCACGACGGAGTCAACGTGGGCGGGGTGCTTGGCGGGCGTGATGTCAATGCCCGCATACCGCATGGCCGTGACGTAAAGCGGCTCACGGATGCCGTTTTCTGCCAGCAGTGCGCCGGACAGCAGCTCGTCGGGGCGCAGGTCGGCCAGGATGCGGCCCTCGTTGACCAGCACAATGCGATCTACGCTGCGCCAGAGCACGTCCTCAAGGCGGTGCTCAATGATGAGGACCGTCGTGTCGGTCTTTTGCTGGATCGTGTCGATCAGCTCAATGGCCTGCTTGCCCGTGGCCGGGTCAAGGTTTGCCAGCGGCTCATCGAACAGTAAAATCTTCACCTCGTCGACCATGACGCCCGCGAGGCTGACGCGCTGCTTCTGACCGCCGGAAAGCTCGTGCGGAGCGTAGTCGAGGTGGTTCTCGATGCCGACCAGCTCGGCGGCATGGCGGGTGATCTCGTGCATTTCGTCCTGCGGGGTGCAGCTGTTTTCCAGCGCAAAGGCGATGTCCTCCCCCACCGTCAGGCCGATGAACTGGCCGTCCGGGTCCTGCAGGACGGTGCCCACATGGGCCGACAGCTCAAAGATGCTGCTGTGGGGGGCGTCCACGCCGTCCACGGTCAGGGTGCCGGTGCACTCGCCGGGGTTTGCGAAGGGGTTCAGCCCGTTGATGCAGCCCGCCAGCGTGCTTTTGCCGCTGCCGGAGGGGCCCGCAATGAGCACCCGCTCACCGGGGTAGATGTCCAGATCGATGCCGGTCAGCGTCGGGCGCTTCTGGGCGCGGTACTGGAACGAAAAATTCTGGAACGATATAATGGGTTCTCTGCGTTCTGCCATGGGTACGTTACCTCAGCTGTTCAAACAAAAAGCCCTTCCTCCGGGATGGCCGAAGGAAAGGCTGCGGGTTCCATCCAAAAATCACTCCTGATCGAGCGAGCCCTTCTTGGCGATGGTCTTGGTATAGGCCAGCACCAGCAGACCGCCCACCACCACTGCGGTGATGATGTTGGAGACAGCGGCGAACGCACCCTGCGCGAAGACCTTCTTGACCGGCTCGGCGTAGATCAGGATGTCCAGCACAGGGGCAACCACGACCCATGCCAGCAAGTGTGCCACGATGTTGGCGACGGTGAAGGCTGCCATCTGCTTCTTGCCGAACTCGCCTTCCTGCAGGTCCAGCTTCTTGGCGAACAGGCCGACCACAACGCCTACGAAGGCCGATGCGATGACCCAGCTCCACCACGGACTGCCGCCCCAAGACAGATCGATCAGGGTGTGGCCGATGAAGCCGATCAGGCCGCCGGCCACGGGGCCGTACATGGCAGCCAGCAGGGCCAGAACGGCGTACTGCAGACTGATGTTGGTGTTGGGCACCGGGCTGGGAATCGCCACGAAGCGGCCCAGAACAAAGAACAATGCGGCGCCGATACCGACGGCGACCACCGTTTTGATGCTGCTGTTGTTGTTTTTCATTTTCTTTCGCTCCTCTTTCTTGTCCGCGCAATGCGGCGGGTTTTACAAGACATTGTAAGTATACGACGGGCCGCGAAGCCTTGTCAATGGACAAACGGCTTTTTTTGCTGAAAAGCCGCGATCTTTAACGTTCCCCGCCGGATCTTTCCTGCTCCGGCACCAGCTTGCAGACCAGCTTCACCATCACCGGCGTCAGCGGCAGCCAGACCAGCGTGCACGCCGCATTGAACAGGGTGTGGGCGTTGGCGATCTGCCGCGCAATGATCTCCAGCTCCGGCCCCTTGGGGGAAACAGCCTCCACGAGCTTTGTCATCCACGGCAGGGCCAGCAGACAGACCACGCTCCCCGACAAATTGAAGCAGCAGTGGGCAGCGGCGGTGCGCTTGGCATCCTGCGGCTGGCCCAGCGCCGCAAGGATGGCGGTGATGGTGGTGCCGATGTTGTCCCCCAGCAGGATGGGCAGGGCCCCCGCCAGCCCCAGCACGCTGTGGATGCCGTCCGGCCCGGCCTGTTGGGCTGCCCGCTGGAGCACCGCGATGGTGGCCGAACTGCTCTGCACCACCAGCGTCATCCCTGTGCCCAGCGCAAGGCCCAGCAGCGGGGCCCGGCGCACCTCGGCCATCCACCCCAGAAACACCGGGCTGACCGCCAGCGGAGCCATGGCACCGGACATGACTTCGATGCCGTCGAACAGCAGCCCGAAGCCGAACACCGCCAGCCCCAGCTGCCGGGTCGGCTCCCGCCGGGCCAGCGACCAGACCAGCACCCCGATGAACAGCAGGGGGAACACCCAGTCCTCCAGCCGGAAGGCCATCAGCTGCGCCGTCATGGTGGTGCCCACATTGGACCCGAACACCACGGCCACCGCTTGTGGCAGCCCCATCAGCCCGGCGCTGACGAAGCCGATGACCATTACGGTGGTGGCCGAGCTGCTCTGTAAAATGCTGGTGACAGCCAGCCCCGCCAGCGCCCCGGTCAGGGGCGTGCGGGTGACCCGGCGCAGGAAGCCCCGCAGCCGCTCCCCCGCCGCTTGCTGCAAAGCCCGGCTCATGGTCGTCATGCCGTACAAAAACAGCGCCAGCCCACCGGCCAGCCCAAACAAACTGCGGACCCAATCTTCCATGTGCGATCCCCTTTCCCAGTCGGATAACACAAAAATACTCGCCTTCCAGCGGGAAAGCGAGTACATTTTGGGTCTGATTTACTTGTCGGTGCGGACGCAGCGCAGCGCATACCGCGCCTGACCGCCGGTGGTGCAGGTGAAGAGGGTCAAGTCCCAGTCGTCGCCGGAGGACTTGACGGTCATCTTCTCGATCTGGGTCGGCTGCAGGACCTCCCCCGCGCTGACCTCGTAGTGCCACGTTTTGCCGTCCATGTCCACGAACAGCACCTCGGTGCCGACGGCCAAGTGCTTGATGGGGCTGAAATGGCGGGCGTAGTTGTGGCCCGCCACCACCAGATCGTCGGCGGCAAGGGAGCCGGCATACCGCCCCGGCGCGATCTTCAGGCCGGGATAGCTCCACTGCTTCATCACCGGCAGCGCCAGCCCGATGGACGGGATGGAGACATAGCCGATGTAATCGTAGCCGTCAATAAAGGTGACGGTCATACCGTCCGCCTCTTCCTCGGCGGGCTCTTCGGCAGCGGCCGACGCCGCTTCGCTCTCGCCGGGCAGGATGGTCTTGGGCTGCTCAAGGGTCTCTTCCAACTGGTTCAGCACGGCATCCGCCGCCTTCTCGGCGCGGGCATTGTCCCACTGGTTGTAGCCGAAGAGGCCCGCAGCCCCCAGCAGCGCCAGCACCCCCAGCGCAATGAAGAGGGTGCCCAGCTTACTTTTCATCCTTGCGGGTCCCCTTCTTGAGCTTGATCCCCGCCGCCACCAGCACCACGCCGGTCACTGCCAGCACCGGGATCGGCCAATTCAACTGGCCGGTCTGGGGCAGACCGTGGGCGCCCATGACATGGCCGTTGGGGTTGTCCGGGCTGGGGGCTTCCGGGTTCAGGTAGATCTTCTCACCGTTGGCGCCGAGGACCCAGCCGTCCGGGTTGTCCGGGCCGGGAGCCGCCGGGGTATTCGGGTTCTCCTCCTCCGGCTTGTCGGGGGTATCGGGGGTGTCCGGAGTGTCCGGGGTGTCGGGCGTGTCGGGGGGTTCGGGGGTCTTCTTGGCCGCAGTGCCGACCTTGGGCAGGGCGTCCACATCGTAGACGTAGCTGCCGTTCTCCTGAATAGGGACCGACACAAGGAACGGGTTGATGACGTTGTAATTCTCCGCCGCCGTGGTCTGAACGACCAGATACAGGCCCACCTCAAGGTCGCCGAACTCGGCTACGCCGAGGTCGCTGACCTCCACGGTAGTGGACTCGGCAGTGGCGGCGATCTTCTCGGCAAGCCGGCCCGCCAGCTCCCCCTCCGACAGATCCCCCAGCTCCACGCCGCAGTCCTCGAAGCCGTTGGTGTACACAAAGCTCAGGTTGGCGTTGTCCTTTTGGACCTTGGCCACGCGGTACAGGGTCAGCGTGCCGCCGCCCACCGCCTTGGATGTTTCGCTGTCGTAGAGCGACACCTTGATGGAACCGGTGCGGCTCAGATCGACCACTTCGAGGGCAAAGGCCGGAGCCGCGCACCACACCAACAGGGTCAGCGCCGCAAGCACAGCGGCCAGCCGTTTACGGATGCTCTTCATGATGGTTCTCCTCTCGCTGATTTTTGCGTTTGCGCAGATGCGGCACGGCCAGCATGACCACCAGCATTACCAGCAGCATGGGCACAGCCAGTGCCGGGGCCACGATAATGGGCTCGATGCGGAGCGCGTCCGCCGTTACGCGGATGTGTTTCTGGTTTTCCGCGTTCTCGATCCGCTTGCCGCGCACCAGAAGGCGGTGGGTGTTGATGCCGTAGGGGGTGCAGGTCATCAGGGTGACGTAGTCCTTGCCCTCCACCGGCTGCAAAAGATCGGTCTCGGTGGGCAGGACGATGGAGATCTGATCGACCTCATAGGTCAGCACCCGGTCCAGCACCGTGATGGTGAAGGTGTCGCCCACTTCCAGCTCATCCAGATTGGTGAAGAGCTTGGCGCTGGGCAGCCCGCGGTGGGCCGAGATGACGGCGTGGGTGCCCGCGCCGCCCACCGGAAGGCTGCTGCCCTCCAGATGGCCCGCCGCCACCTGCAAAACGCCGTCGCTGGTGCCGTGGTAGACGGGCAGCTCCACGCCGATCTTGGAGATGGTGATGTACCCCATGATGCCGGTACCGGAGACGTCGAGGGTGTCGGTGTAGCCGCTCACCTCTTCGGGCCGGTAAAAGGCATCGGGCGTTTCGGTCAGCCGCCGGTTGTAGTCGTCGGCGGCGTCAAAATAGGCCTGATAGTCCACGTCCGACAGGTTTTCAACCTCTTCCGAGTAGCTCGCCACAGCGCGCGACTGGTTTTTCTGGTTGACATAGTCACTGACGGTCGGATATAACATCACGGATAGACCCACGAGAAAGATCAATATTAAAATGATGTTGCTGCGATTCTTTTTCATGGGCTACTCCCTAATGTTATAAGGATATGTTCGGGGCAGATGCCCTCTTATTTCGGGGGAGCGGCCGGCTCCCGGTTGGTTTTACTTGTTTTCCATCCGCTTCTTCGCGATGAGCAGCACGGCCGCTGCAACCATCAGCCCGCCGCCGATCAGATAGAAGATCGTGGTGCCGATGCCGCCGGTCGTAGGCAAAGTCGTACCAGCGTTGTTGAGAACATTGATGGTCGTTCCGGTAATGGAAGTACCATCCTGCTCAATAGAAGAAACCCATTCTGTCGTACCAGACCCTTGATTTGCGGAGATTTCGATTTTAATATCCTTAACCAGCTTATTATAGCCCTTCGGTGCTTCTGTTTCCTTCAGATAGTAAGTTCCCGTACCCAGACCGCTGACAACGGTATCCTCCGTTGCCTGAGATTCCAAAACGCTTGCATCAGTCTGATTTTCAGTCCAACCAGACAGCCTTCCGCTTGTAAACTTTGCATACTCAGTTTCAGAACCATTGATTCTGTAAACAACAAACTTTGCCCCTGCCAGCTGAGTCTGTGTCTCTCCGGTCTGCGTATACTTATGGATAGCAAACGACCAAACATAAGTCTTAGTCTCAGAAGGAGTCGTGTGCTTATTTTCGCCGTAGTCCAGATGCGTTTCGTTCGTATTACCAGAACCACCAATTGCAGCGCTTGCCGCAACCTTTGCAGAGTAGGTAACTTCCACAACATCATTGGGCTTCAATGCGTTCGTTTTGAATTCAATATGGAATGTACAGCCATCCTCCGGAGTCTTCACTTCATAGTCCGTAGTAGCAGTCAATTCTTTCGGCGTGCTGCCATTAGTAACCGTAATTTTAACAGAATCCGCGTTAAAATCCAGACCGGTCATCTTATCGTGCAGAACGTAATTCTTCGGGTCGCCATCTTTCACGGTAATTGTCGTCTTATAGTTCACCGTATCGCCAATGCTTGCACTATTGGTCGACTTCGACACACCATTTTCCACGATCTTCTTGTCAGTTGTGGTATCGCTGTTCTTTTCATTGATTGTAGCGTTCGGCTTTGTTGTATCCAAAGAGAACACTGCATCAACGTTACTTGCGCCCCACTCAGAAGTTTCAACCAGATAATAACCAAGCTCCAAATTATTGAATGTTACCGTGGAAGAAGTTGCAACCACTTCCGTTGCATCCGGTTGAATATCAGTATGAGTCTTCAGCCATTCTTTTGCACTTGCCGCCAAAGCTTTGGCATTTGCTTCGGTCAAGCCTTTCTTTACAGTCACAACCTTTGTGGTGTCGTCAATTTTGTCAAAGTAAGTATCTTTAACCGTATCAATGAAAGCTGCCCACTTCGTGTTTGTCTTATAAATAATTGCACTATAGTCGCTGTTTGCAGAATCCAAATTCAAGATTCTGTAGACCTTATAGGTCTTGTCAACAACCGCATTATTGATCGTAATGCTGCCGGTTGTCGGCGTAGTGTCCGCAAACGCTGGAACTGCCATCGCCAGCACGAGAGCCAGCGCGGCAAACAGCGCTACGAATCTCTTCATGTGTTTCATTTTCTTCGTCTCCTTGTGAAATAAACTCATTTCTAATTTGCTTCTTTTTGCTTCCAAGCAATCCCAAAATCTGTGCTTCTTGTGGTGATCTGCGCTCCGCCCGCAGGGGCGGGAGGGTCACTCGCCCCTCCTTTCCTGCCTGCGTTTCCTACGGTATCCGCCCACCAGCGCGGCACCCATCAGCACCGCACCAGCGGTGGTGTACGGGGCCGTACCGGTGGAACCGGTCGCCGGGAGTTCGTAGCCGGGGGCATTCTTGCGGTTGGTCACAGTGATGGTGGCACCGGGCACAACCGCCTCATCCTCATTCACACTGTAACTTACTGTGTAACCATCGGGCACAGAAACTTCTTTAACCGTGTACTGCCCATCCGGTTCAAGATCAGTAAACATGCCTGTCCAGCCGTTACTTTCATTCAGTGGCAAGGTCTTGCCCCCTACTTCTTCAAGTTTGCCAGTTTCTACGTTCAGCTTGTAAAGTTGAACTATAATGCCACCCACCGGCAGATTATCTTCCAACTCCATTCCGTCCGTATTAAGCCACTTCTTCACGACTTCCAGTGTGGTCTTGGTACTCTTCTGCGTATTGGTGACAATCACAGTATCACCGGGGGATGCGGGGCGTGTCACGCTGTGGCTGTAGGACACCTCAAAACCCTTCACCGTAGGCTCTTCAACAACATAATACTTTGCACTGGGGTCAAGGTTGGTAACCTTCCACTTCCAGTTGTTGCCGTCGCCCTTTGTCAAGGTCTTGGTCTGAACCGGGTCTGTCCCATCTACCTTGTACAGTTTCAGCGTAATGCTGGTACCACCCGGCAAATCCGTCAGCGTTGTCGTACCGCCTTCGGCAAGCCACTTCTTCTCGACAATCAGCCAATTCGTCTCTTTCATATTGGTGATCGTCACGCTGTCGCCGCTGGTAAAGCCGGTATGCCGTTCGTTGCCATTCTGGTCGGTATAGGAAACATTGTAGCCAGTCGGTACGTTTTCCTCTTTCACGGCGTAGGTGTAGCCGTCTTCCAAGGGTTCATCGGGGGCAGACGTCTTCGAGGTATCCGGGTAGATATACGTCCAGTTGTTACCCGACGAGAGGGTGATTTCCTTCGACCAACTCGTATCTTCCTGACCGGTCGTCTTATCCGCACGGGTCAGTTTAACGGTAATGTCCTCATGCGGAACATTCGTCTCCTGCTTACCGTTTGCATCCTGCCACACCTTTCGGATGGTGATCTTCTTTGCAGTATTTCCAACGTACATCTGTTCCGTCTGGTTGGCTGCAACAAATGTGATTTTCGACGTTGCAACGCCGGATTTCTGCACAACATTGGTGCTTGCTGCATCCTCCTTTGTCTGGTTTGCCGCCAGCATCAGGAAATAGTGGGGGGTGCTGTCGCCGATGTAACCGCTGGGGGGCGCGATCTCTTCGAGCTTGTAGAGTACGCCTCGTTCAACCTGTACAACACCTGCATCCACACTCTTCGCGTACCGGAACAAGATCTGGCCCTTTGCATCCGTCGTGCAGTCAGCCTGGACCTCACTCCAAACTCTGCCGTCCCACTTGGACAGTTTGAACGTTGCACCCGGCAAAATGTTATAGAATTTGTCAGTTTCGACCTTGTACACCTTCAGTGTGTTGGTATTGTCCTGCGTTACACTGCCAGCAGCACCACTGTGCTTGTACACCAACTCCGAAGGTGTTTCGCTGTTTCCGAACATGTCAACTGTATTCTTGATCTGGTACTGCGCACCATATGCAACATTGTCGGGTACAATGAACTTGTAAGTATACGTTAAGGTATAGTGTGCACCATCCGGAACTTCGACCGTAATTTTATAGGTCTTATTCGTTCCGTCATCTACCACCTCGTCAGGCTTACACTTCATCCGTGTTGTTACATCGTTTCCACCATCATCATAAAGCTTAATGCTTTGCAAATCGATTTCCGCACTGATCTTCGAAGGAACCGTAAGGACGTCGTGCAGCACCAGACTCTTGCCCGCAGTGGACAGCAGCGTTTTCTTTTCCTTGTTGATTTCAACCGTGTAGGTTACTTCTTTGTTGCCGTCCCTATAATCATTTCGCTTTTCCACATAGGAATTTTTGCGCGTCACGAATGCATCCGCTCTTGCTTTTTTATCGCTCTTGTCCCATGTGGCTTCGTTGGGATACTTTTTGGTCGGATTCTCACTGATGTCATCCCAGTAGTCATCCGTGACTTTGACTGAGAAGATAATCGCGATCTGATAGCTGCCCGGTTTCGGATTATGAAGAGTGTTAAGATTTTTCAGCTTGAAAACCAACTCCTGCCCTGCATCCGCAGTACCAGTAACGGTCGGCTTTTCAAGATACTGGGTATTCTGCGCGCCCTCATTGCTCCCGCCTGTGATAAATGGCAAAAGTTTATCAGTTGAGTTTCTTCCCTCCGTTTCTGCTGTAGACCAGCCCACATAGTATTTACCAGTGTATTCCAGTCCTGCTGGCAGGGTATCCGTAACCGTCGCTTCGTTAGCATCCAAATTTTTGAGAAGAAGCTTATACCAAATCAGCGTATTCTCTCCAGTGTAGTCTATATCCGCAGAACCCTTAAAGCCTGTCCATTCATTAGTAGAAACAAGCTTTCCTAAATTCGGCGTCTTCTTCGTCGGCTTTTCGTAATCCGATTTTGCATTCTTCTCATTATCACCCATCTTTATATAGTTATAGATTGAAAGTTTCTCACCCGATTTCAGACTATCCGCACTGTCCACATAGGTAGTATAGCCTTTTGCGTGTATCTGTACAACCGACAACGGTGTACTTGCGGTACGTCTACTCCAATCAACGGTAATTGTGAAAGACCTTACTTTATCAGTGTTCTCATCTGCTTCTTTCGTCGAATCTTTATCCGTGTAATAGTGAATCGTCACATCTGCACCGAGAGCTTTCATCGCTTCGATTCCATACACTCTTCTGTATGCACCATTTACCAACACATCGAAGAAGAGACCTTTTTCATTATTCTTGGAGCCAACCGCAGTAAGTTCTTCCTCAAGCTTGCTCTTGTCTGCATAGTGATCCATCATCTGATTATTTTTGTTTGTCGGACTCTCAAAATAATCTCTTATGGTGAATTGTTTCGCCGTGTCTGCGCTTGCATCCGAGCGAATAACAAGCTCCCACACTGTCTTTAGGCGGTTGTTGTCTGCTTCAAGTTCCGTACCGCCCAACGGCACTTTCAAGAGGAGCGCTTCACGCTTTGAAACATTTGCCGACCCATCACCATGATAATGTTCACTATCCTTATCAATATCGACCTCGTTTAAAACCGGAACAGAGCCTGCGCTGTTATTGAGTGCATCGAATGGCACGGTCGTACAATAAGTAAACGTGTACTTAGTGCTTGTCGAATTTGCCGGGAAAGTATACTCAAAGCTTCGCTTATCATTAGAAACTTTAGCCTCGCCCTTCTGCGCCCTGCCATCTACTATTCTATCAACCTCTTGATTGTTACCATTTTTAATTTGAATGATATTTCCAGAAACATCATTCTGATCCAGAATCACAACGTCTTCCGTCTGAACAGTATCTTTAACTTTAAAACCATTCAAATCGCGGCCACTCGGATTGTCCACTGTAATCGTCCACAGAATGCGGCCAGTCATCACCGTATCCGGATTATTACCGCCATACACGCCTTCTTTTTTCACCGACAGCTCCGGACTCATGATTGGTTTCCATGTTCCAGCTGGATTCGTCGTGTTATTGCCATACGACGCTGTTGCGCTATTTGTTACATTGCCGCCTTCCTTCGGCAGCGTATTTGCATTCGTGATTTCATAACGGTAGGTCAGCATATAATTCTCATCCGCCTGAAGTGCATCAAGTCCTTTGATTGTGAAGCTGCTTGTTCCATCCGATTTGGACTTAATTTCAGGATATCCTGTCGGGATTTCCGCGGCCATGCCATTTTTCGTTAATTTGAACGATGCTTGAACAAATTGGCCCGTCACATTCCAGAGATTTGTAATGTTATCGTTGATGGTAACGGTTTCTCCCGCGGTGCCATTGTTCGAGCTCACCGTAATGGTATACTCAAAATAGGTTCTGCCCTTCTCAACGATGATTTTGGAATCCACATCCTTGTGTATGCTGATATCGCTCTTTTTCTTCAAAGTGAACGAATTGCCGTAACCGGGGAAAGTGATCGTACCGCTGGTGCTATCGTCCTTAGCGAACGCTTGACCCCATACCTTAAATGTACCCTTAAAATAATCCTTGTAGTCAAAACCAGTTACATCATCGCTAAAGGTAATAACCACCAAACCATCTGTGTTCACATCCATGCGGCCGATCTTTTTACCATGATCATCCGTAATATCTTTGTTGCTCAAGGGTTCAGCCAACTTATACGGCAGGTTGTAGTATGCCTTGTTGCGATTCTGCCCTTTTTCAAACGTTCCGGCCTGAGCCTCAAAGCCTACTACAACTTGAACATTGTCGCCTTCCTCGATGGTTTCACCCGAACCAGCATTTATATATTCATCACCAACAAGCTTTTGGAACGTGAAGGTCAGGCCCAATTTTTCCTGATTTACCTCATTGTTCAGGTCGAGTGCACCAGTTGTATTAAAAATATCATCGCTCGCATCCACCGCCGTCGCATCCGTTTCGTCTGCCGGCTGCACTGCGATCTCATCGTCATCGCTGCCGTCGCGGTCGTCGGCCTCGCCCACGTAGTCGCCGTAAGCCTGATCCACGAGGATGGTGCTGGTGACATCGGTGAAGGGAACGGTCACTTCCGCGACAGCGCCCTCGACGGCACCAGAAATAACGGTCAGCGAATCGTCGCCTACCGTCTCCACGATGCCGATGGTCTCGTCGTCGGCAGTTCCGTTTTTATTATAGGTGACCACATCGCCGGGGATGGCTTCGTAAGCCGCATCTTCGCCCTCGGTGAGGTAGGCAAAGCCCATGGCATCCATATCGGCGCGCAGCGCCTCCAAGCCCAAGCGCTGCGGGATCTCCGTCTTAGGGATGCCCGCATAATGCTGGCAGAACGCGATGAACGCGACGTCCCAATCGGCGTAGGGGTTCCCGTAGAACGCACCGTAGCGGGTGTAATGGTGGACGTCGATGATGTCGCCCAGTGCCTCGTCGGTCTGGAAGTTCTTTTCGCTTTCCTTGTAGCCAAGCTGCTCCTGTGCCACGGCCAGCAGGGCCTCGTTCCAGTTATCGCTCAGGCCGACGCTGTATTTTTGCCAGTCGTCGTCGGTCTCCACGTCGGCGCTATAGTCCGCAAGGCACGCCAGCGTGTGCGTGTGTTCGGGGATGGTGCAGGTCAGCACCTTCTCATAGCACGCCTCGGTGTGGTGATGGATCACCGGCTCGGAAACGGCCTCGCTGCTGCTGTCGTCCTCCGCCACAGACGTGGCGGTGTTGGTATCTTCCAGCGCCGCAATGCCGTCATCGTCTGCCGTACCGTCCGAAAGCACTTCGCCCTCTTCGTAGCCGCAGACCAGCTTTTCCTCGGTCTCCGTCTCAGTGGTGTAGCAGTCGTCACTGTGTTCGTGTTCCTCATAGCCGCAGAGGAAGTCACCTGTATCGGGATCGACCGGGCAGGTTTCATCGTGGGTATGTTCTTCTTTGCCGCAGGTCAGTTCCTTGTGCTCAACAAGCACGGTCTCGTAGCAGTCCGCCGTGTGGTGGTGCACCTCCGGTTCGGTCTCTTCCGGCTCCAGCTCTTCCGGCTCGGCTTCCGGCTCTTCCGTGGTCGGCTCCGAGTCCACGGAAAAGGCGGAGTCCGGCTCTTCCGGCTGGCCTTCCTCGTAACCGCAGACCAGCTCCTCGGTATAGCATTCGTCGGTGTGGACGTGCTCCTCCATGCCGCAGCAATATTCGTTGTCGGTGGTCAGCGCCGTGCCCACCTGATGCAGCCGCCAGCTGACCGAGAGTGATGTCAGCATCGCAAGCACCAGCAGCATCGCCGTATAGCGCCGCGCTCTCACGCGCTGCGCCCGCAGCTTCTGCATGATCTCATTGAACTGATTTCCCATCATGGCACCTCCTTAGTGCACCCATGAAAGACGTGACAAGGGCCATACCCTCAAGAACACCTTGCCGACGATCTGGCTTTTGTCCACACAGCCGATGACGGTGCTTCGGCTGTCGATGGAAGTTGAACGATGGTCGCCCATCACGAAATAGCGATTTTCCGGCACCTGATACGGGAACTTGAGATCGCACTCACCCAGCGCGAGTTCATCGACGTAAGGCTCCTCCAGAGCCTCCCCGTTCACCGTAACAACGCCGCTCCGGTCGATGGAGATCACATCCCCCGGCCCGCCGATGATCCGCTTGAGCAGAAGTTTATTCTGCCAATAAAAACCGCACAGATCGCCGGTTTTCATATCATCGGTCTTGAGCAGCAGCAGGACATCCCCGCTCTGCAAGGTCGGGTTCATGCTGTCGCCCGACACCTGCAGCACCGGCAGGAGGATGGTCGCCAGCAGCACCGCCGCCGCAGCCACCACCACCAGCGCGTAGACCGTGCTTTTCAGCACCCGCACGTAGCGGTCCCGGTATTCCAGACGCTGCCGTTCCTTGTCCACTTCCTCCATGGAGGGGATCGTGGCCAGTTTCACGTGTCGTCCCTTCATTCTGCGTCCGCACCTCCGTTATCCGCAGACTGCGGCGGTTCACTGGGCAGGGGCGGATTCATTGCCTTCACCGATTCCAGATACGCATCGGCAGCGGCCTGAGCCGCTTCGAACACCTGATGCAGCGCCAGTGACGCTTCCGCGATGGAACCGGCATGTTCCAGCCGCAGGGTGCGGTCGTCCAGCTGCTTCTGGAGCGCCGCGTTCTGCTGTTCCAGCTCTTCTTCGTGCTGCTTGAGCGCGTAGATGATCTCGATCAATTCGGTGCGGCTCATCCGCCGCAGTTCACGTTCCGCCATGTAGTTTATCTCCCTAACGGATGATTGTCATAATTACCCATTTACTACGATTGATTATAGCATCGCTCTTCTATTTTCGCAACCGGTTTCGTAAAATATATCACTGATTTCCGGCGTCTGAAAGCCCGATTTTCGCCACTTTCGGCGCAAAAAAGCGCATCCGCTTTTTTGCGGATGCGCTTTTCAGCCATTTTAGGAAATTTCGTTTAGTTTTTGCCGGTCAGCTTGAAGTTGTTCAGAGCCTCAATGGTGGTGACGATGACCTTGACGTTGTTGACGATGGAACTGCCAGCGGAGAAGACGCGGGCGACGTAGTTGAACAGGGCACCGACATTCATGAAGATCAGCCAGCCCTGCGTGTCGGTGATGGAGCCGCCGTTCAGGTAGACCATCTCGTTCTCGTCGATCGCAGCGTAAGCGGCGGGCAGTTTGATCTCATTGTTCATCATAATAAGGAATCCTCGCTTTCAAAATTTTAAGATAACTTCAGGCAAAAGCTGACCGTTTCAGCCGTGCAGCGCTACCAGCGTGAACACAAGAACGGTCGTGCCAACGATCAGGATTTCGCCCATATGTTCTTCGATCTTAAAGGTCTTGGCGGGTTTCGTCTCCTCTGGCTGTGCAGCCGCGGCGGAAGAAGAACTGCCGTCCGCGACCGTCCAGTGAGCGTAGAGCGTCTGACCTTCCTCTTTGAAGTTGTACTTGCTCACCTTGATCGCGGTGCCGCCCACGATATCCTCATACCACCCATCAAAGGTGTAGCCCTCCATGGTAGGCGTCGGCAGACTGGACGCGCGGTAAACGTCGCCGTACTTGTAAACGTACACCTGCGTCGGCACACCGATACCGCCCTGCGGCTCCAGATAGATGGTGTGATATTTTTCTGCGGCAAACGCCAGCGGGGTCATGCAGCAGAACACTGCCAGCGTTACGACCCCCAGCATCAGCCTCTTCAGAAATTTCTTCATGTTGCGGCCTCACTTTCCAAACGTTCCGTGAACGCCACACCCTTCCCGGATATGACGTCTCTATATAGGTTATACGATAAACGGCCTGTTTTGTCAATTACTTCCTGTGAAATTTCGCAATTGTTTTGTCGTTTGTGGAAAAAGTGTCCGGTTTCAGGATTCGGTCTCGAAAAATTCCTTGACCAGTTTGACCACCGTGCCGGAAAGCAGCAGCAGCGCGATGAGGTTCGGGATGCTCATCAGGCCGTTGAAGGTATCGGCGATGTTCCACAGCAAGTCGAGTTCCACCGTCGCGCCCAGAATGGCCACGAAAGAGTAGACCACGAGGAAGGGCCGCACGACCTTATCCGTCTTGCAGAGGAACTCGATGCAGCGGGAGCCGTACAGGCCCCAGCCGATGATGGTGGAGAATGCGAAGCAGCACAGCGCCACCGCCGTAAAGATGGACGACCAGCCGCCGTAGGTGGAGGTGAATCCGGCGATGGTCAGCTCGGCACCGGCGGCAGAGCCGTAGTTCACCGGCACCCCGCTGCACAGGATGACCAGCGCGGTCAGGGTGCAGATGACGATGGTATCGGCAAAGACTTCGAAGATACCGAACATCCCCTGCTTGACCGGCTTGCGGGTGTCGGCACAGGCGTGGGCGATGGAGCCGGTGCCCAGACCGGCCTCATTGGAGAAGATGCCGCGGGAAACGCCCTTCTGCATACTGAGGAAAACGCTGCCGATGGCACCGCCCGTGAAGGCCCGTGGGTCAAACGCGCCGCCCACGATGGAGGCCAGCACCGCCGGGAAGCGCCGGATGTTCAGGATGACAACGCCCAGCGCCAGCACCACATAGAACAGTGCCATAAAGGGCACCAGCTTTTCGGTGACACTGCCGATCCGCTTGATGCCGCCCAGCAGCACCATGGCTACCAGCATGGCCACCAGCACGCCCGCCACAAGGTTGACGGTGGAGAGCATACTCTTGCTGAAGTCGCCGTAGGCGGTCAAGGCCGAGTCGATGGCCGTGACGATGGTGTTCACCTGCGTGGCGTTACCGGTGCCGAAGACGGTCAGCACACCGAACAGCGAATAGAGCGCCGCCAGCCAATGCCAGTTTTTGCTCAGGCCATTTTTAATGTAGTACATTGGGCCGCCCACCCACTCGCCGGTGGCGCTGCGCTCCCGGAAACGGACGGCCAGCGTCACTTCCGAAAACTTGGTGCACATGCCCAGCAGCGCCGAGCACCACATCCAGAACACCGCACCCGGCCCGCCGATGGCGATGGCACCCGCCACGCCCGCGATGTTGCCGGTGCCCACCGTCGCCGCCAGCGCCGTGCAGACCGCCTGAAACGGCGTCATGGCGCCGTCCGTAGCGTCCTTCTTGCGAAACATGCGTCCGATCGTTGTTTTGATGGCATAGGGGAACTTGCGGATCTGCAAAAAGCGGGTCCGCACACTGAGCAGCAGCCCCACGCCGATGATGCTGATCATGGCTGGGATGCCCCAGATAAAATGGTTGACCGCATCGTTCACGGCCGTAATGGTTTCGATCATGGTTCTTTCCACACCTCTGAAAAATCAACTTCCGCCGCCGGGTGTTTCCCGGCAAACATAGTTGTTATTTTATCGCATCTTTGCAGTTCTGTCAATTTTTCAAGGCGTAGAAGAGATTTTTTCATCTTTTCCGATTCAAACGTCACAAATCAGTGAAACTGTGGTATCCCCGCAGGGTTTTCGGTCAAATTCCGCCTGCCATGTGACCGTTTCCGGCCGCACCGGGGCAAAATAGCAGGCGGAGGTTGCCGCAGCGGCTCCCTCCGTTTTTTCGGCACTTCCGCGCACCGTGCAGAACACGGCAGTCGGCCCATCGGCCCCGCCGATGACCGCAATGGCCGCATCCCCTTCCATCTGCGGCTCCAGCCTGTATTTCCGGGCAAGTGCCGCCTGTTCCGGCGGCAGCTTCCGTGGTTTGCGGCGCGGATGGTCTCCCTCGGCGCAGTCGGTCAGGTAGAAGTGTTCCGCTTTCGGCGTCAGACGGTACGTCATCATGCAAAAACAGTTTGGACGTTCCCAGCCGTCGCAATCCGGGAGCTCCAGCGTTTCCGACCGGACATCCAGCACCGTCAATTGATAGGCGGCATTCTCGTTTCCCGGTTCGTGGATCGTCACCGACTCCCCCGCAGCCGGTGTCGGGAACTGTTCGGCCAGATGCTGCTCCAGTTCCGCTTCCAATTCCAGTTCCAGCGTTCGGAATCGTTTGGGACGGCTCTTCCGGCTCTTTGTTGCCCATGGGTAGCTGTTCCGCCAGAACCGCCAGACCTTCGTTTCGTCCAGCCCATAATAGTGCACCAGCGCCGCTGCCTCATCGCTTCCAGCGTCAGTTCCCGGAAGATACCCCATTCCGCAGCCATCGCTGGGGTGCAGACGCACCCCGTTCAGCCTCAGAGAGGCACAAAATCCAATATCCAGCGGATTCTCCTGCTCCATCTGGCGTTCTTCCGCTCTGGTCAACGTGCGGGTGCATTCGCCGTTTTCGGTCAGGCCCCATTTTTCCATATAGGCCCGCAGTTCTCCCTGCGGCACCTCTATCGCAAAGTCCACGACCAATCCCTGCCGGCACCGGTAGAGGGCTGGGATCAGCCACCGGTGGCCATTCCATTCAAATTCCCTGTCCAGATGCAGTTCCTCGCCTTGGTCAGTTCCCTTCTGCGTCCCCCAGTAATTTTTTCCAAAACAGACCTTCCAGCGGCAGTGTTGGTGATTCATGACCCTTGTCCCCTTCCGTTTTTCTTCATTCTAGCACGGTTTTCTCCGCCCCACAATCTTCCCAGTAAATTTTTGCCGAATCCTTGCCGCCCGCATCTACACATTCGCTGCGGTTTGTGCTATGATAGGGCTGAAAAATCGGTTTGGCACTGCCAACCACAAGAAGGTGTCGTTCATGTCTGATTTGCTTGAATCGCTGCGGCAGGAAGGCGTCGATCCCGCGCTGCTTTCCGCCGTGGAGGAATACCGTACCGCGCACCCGCTGGCTGAGGGGCTGCGCCCCCGCATCCCGGCCTCCGCCTTTACTTATTACGGAAACGAGGTCTGGGAACAGGCGCTGGCCGCCCTGCTCTGCGGCGAGAACCTGCTGCTGGCGGGCGGCAAGGCCACCGGCAAGAATGTGCTGGCTGAGAACCTCGCCGCCGCCTTCGGCCGCCCGGCGTGGGATATCTCGTTCCATGTGAACATGGATGCGGCCTCCCTCATCGGCATGGATACCTTTGAGGGCGGAGCCGTCAAGTTCCGGCCCGGCCCGGTCTACCGCTGCGCCCAGTGCGGCGGTTTCGGCGTGCTGGACGAGATCAACATGGCCAAAAACGAGGCGCTGGCCGTCCTCCACGCCGTGCTGGACTTCCGCCGCGCCATTGATGTGCCCGGCTACGAGCGCATCCCGCTGGCCGAGGAGACCCGCTTCATCGCCACGATGAACTACGGCTATGCGGGCACCCGCGAGCTGAACGAGGCGCTGACCTCCCGCTTCGTGGTCATCCAGATGCCCACCATCACGCAGGACAACCTCGAAAAGCTGCTGCGGGCCCAGTTCCCAGACCTTGCGGCAAAATATGTCCATCAGTTCGCCCTCCTCTTCCTCGACTTGCAGAAGAAGTGCGACAGCGCCGAGATCTCCACCAAGGCGCTGGACCTGCGCGGGATGCTGGACGCCCTGCGGCTCATCCGCCGGGGCGTAGCCGCCGGGGCTGCGCTGGATATGGGCATCACCAACAAAGCCTTTGATTCCTACGAGCAGGGGCTCATCCGGGACGTCATCGCCGCCCGCATCCCGGCGCAGCTCACTGCCGAAAAGCTCTTCGGCTGATGGAAGCCCAGAGCTATACCGCCGAACAGCGGCGCGCAGCCAATCAGGTCTGGGCGGCAGCCGGAGCCTATGGATTTGAGCCGCTGTTCCTCGCGCACAACACCGACGGCACCATCGATTTTTACATGAACTGCATCGTGGGGCTGGTGCACAAATATTACGGCGACGACCTCGTCCGCAGCCTGTTCGACTGCTGGGACGGCGACATCCGCCAAAGCCAGCTGGACGACCTGACGTGGCTCTACCTCGAAAGCGCGGCCTACGCGCTGGAGCTGCCCCGCCGCCCGGTGCTGGCCGAGCTGCGCCGCGCCCACGCCGACTATTTTTTCGGCATCCAGTACAAGCTCTCCCGGCAGGAGTGGATGGCGAAAAACCAGCTTGTCTACACCATGCAGGCCCACCGCTGGCGCACCGTGCAGGGCCGCCGCCCGCCGGTGATGACGCCCTACGAAGCCGACCTTGCCAAGGCCCTTGCGCCGGACACACCGCCCGCACCCGCCGCGTTAAAGGACGCACTGCTGTCTGTTTTTGCAAAAGCAAGCCTCTTTGACGGCACCGTGCGGCAGAAACCCGCGCTCCACCTGCATCTGGAAGGGCTGCTGGCCTCCCTTGCCACCAAGACCCTGCCTACCCAGATGATCAAGACCGACCGCGTGACGGTGGAGCACTCCAACTCGGTGGATGCGGCCAGCACCGGCGGGCTGACCGTGGACAAGCGGCTGGCCCACATCACCCTGAAGCAGAACGCCGCCGAGGACCGCGCTTACATCGAAAGCTGCTTCGGGCGGTCGCTCTACCCGCCGGAGCGGCTGCGCAAGGCCGAGCAGGAGCTCTGCACCGGGAACCATCTGGGGTGCCGCCTCTGGTTTGCGGCGGGCGTGCCCAGCCCGGAACAAGCCCCCAACCCGGAGGCGAAGCACCTCGCCGAACAGGCCCAGCTCCAAGCCGACCGGAACCGCGCCTACTACGCCAAGAACCGGGAGCTCCACCGCAGCGTCGTGCTGCGGCTGACCGAGCAGATCCGGAACTGCATCCTCGTCCACCAGCAGCCCAACGCGCGGGTGGCCCGCAGCGGCAATCTGGACCCGGAGTGGGTCTGGCGTGCGCCCCTGCTGGACGATGCCCGCGTCTTCCGCTGTGCCGAGGAAGAGAACCAGCCCTCCTTCACGGTGGACCTGCTGCTGGACGCTTCCGCTTCCCGGCTGCACTGTCAGGAGGTCATCGCGGCGCAGGGTTCCATCCTCGCCGAGAGCCTTGCCGCCTGCGGCATCCCGGTGCGGGTGAGCTGCTTTTCCAGTCTGCGCGGGTACACCGTGCTGCGGGTGCTGAAGGGCTTCCAAGACAAAAACCTGCAGAACATCAATCAATATTTCGCTTCCGGCTGGAACCGCGACGGGCTGGCCCTGCGGGCGGCGGGCGACCTTGTGGACTTTGCCCCCGGCCCTGCGCCGCGCCATCTGCTCATTTTGCTGACGGATGCTTCCCCCAACGACAGCCGCCGGGTGCCGCCCTCCTCCGAAAACCCGCTGGGCCACGATTACGGTGGGGCTTTCGGCGTGGACGATGCCGCCGCCGAGGTGCGTGATCTGCGCCGCAAGGGGCTGCGGGTCTCCGCCGTCTTCATGGGGGAGGACAGCTCCAGCCGCGACGCCGAACGCATCTACGGCAAAAACCTCGCCCGCATCCGCGGCATGGACCAACTGGCCCGCGCCGCCGGCCGGCTCATCCAGAATGAGATCCGGGAGCTGGGCGATTGAACCGCTTCCTGAACCGGGACTGCGCAAAAACGCAGCCCCGGTTTTATTTTACAACCATATCGCTTGCATCGTCGGGAATGTCGAAAAAATATTTTCGATTTTGTCAAACTTATAGTTGTATTTCGAGACAACTTATGCTATAATGTCCTCAGAAAACAACGAATCATTGGTTGTACAAGGAAGGAGACCCGCTATGGACGCCAATCGTTACTTTGAGGAAATGCACCGTGCCATGTCTGCGCAAAAGAGCGATTACTCGTTGATTTTGAGCGTAAAAGTGCAGGATCTTGGCGGAGCGGACGCCTATCTGGAGCTGCGCCGCAGCGCCTCCGGCCACGCGCGGGTCTTCTACTCTACCATGGGTCGTCAGAACTTCAACTTTCAGTTGTTCCGCAAGGGCTGGCAGCTCTGCCACAACGCTTCCGGCGAATTGACGGGCCGGTTCCCAACCAAGGCGGAGGCTCTGCTGGACACGGCAGACTTTTCCGCCTGTATCCGGGACGACGCTTTTGACGCGGCCCGCACTGACTTCATCGTGGCCCAGCTCCGCCGCCTTTCGGACGCCTCCTGCCCGGCGCTGCCGCAGTCGGCCCGTGAGGGGGCCATGATCACGGTAGACAGCTTCGTGGGCCGGGGCGGCCACTGGTGCTATTGGAGCACCCAAGCGGCGGACTGCCTTCCCATTGCGGCTATCCTCTGCTGGCTGGGCGATTTTCTGGCCGGAGCGGAGCGCCGCACCCTGCAGAGCTGCCCACAGGCCATGGAGCTGGCCGCTCAGTGGCAGGCGCAGCTCTGCTCCCCCTTTGCCCGCCCGGCGGACGCTGTTCCCCGTCCCATTTCGCGCCCTGCCCCGCGCCGCGCTGCTCCTTCCGCCCAAAACCCGCACTGGCAGAGCATTCTGGCTGTGCTGGCGACCGTATAACAGAATGAAAAAAGAGGCTGCCGCATTCCTCCCTCATGCACGGTTTCGCCGCGTCAGCGATGCCGTAAGGAGTTTTGCAACAGCCTCTTTGTTCAATATTCGATTCCCTGCCGCGCGGCGATCCCCTTTTGGTAGGGGTGGCGGTGGCACTTCATCTCGGTGCTGTAGTCGGCGGCGTCCAGCATCCACCGCGGTGCCGCGTGGGCGGTGAGGACGCATTCCTGCGCGGCCGGGCGGCGGAGCACCGCCTCCTGCAGCAGGTCTTTGTCTACCATGTCCAGTTCCCACGCGGAGCCCGCTTCGTCCAGAATCAGCAGATCGGCGGGCTGGGCCATGGCGGCGCGCAGGTTCTCGTTCTGCAATTGGCGGGTGGCAGCCTTTTCGGCGTCATTCATCCGGAACACGAACTTCTGCCCGGCCTTGCCGCGGTAAACTTTCGCGCCCAGCTGCTCCAGCAGCGGGATCTCGCCGCTTTTGCCGCCCTTCAAAAACTGCACGATGACGACGGTTTTCCCGCTGCCCAGCGCACGCAGGGCAAGACCCATGGCGGCGGTGGTCTTCCCTTTTCCGTCGCCCCAATAAAGATGCAGCAACCCTTGTTCCATCAGGCATTTTCCTCCGCATACCGGACTGTTTTCACGACGTGCAGGACCCGCTGCGTCTTCCAGTCACAGGCATCCAGCACATAGCCCCCCGCGTTGGGGCCGCACCACTCATGGAAGGTCTTGTGCGGCAGGGCGAAGCGCTCCATGGCCGCCATCTGGGTGCCGCCGTGGGCCACGATGACAAGCTGTTCCTCGCCGTTTTCCAGCGCTTCATCGACCAATTCCGCAAATGTTGTGCAGACGCGGCGGCAAAAATCGCTCTTGCGCTCGCCGTCCGGGTGGGCGCTTGTTTCGTTTTCGGCCACCCACGCCAGATACTCCGGGTCCTGCTCCACATGGACGAATTTCTGCCCCTCGAAGCGGCCGAAGTTCATCTCCTTCAGCCCTTCCACCGGCACGAGCTTCGCTTCCGGGAAGAGGATCTTCGCCGTCTGGGAAGTGCGCTGCAGCGGGGTCACATAGACGATTTCCGGGGAAAAATCGGCCCGCCGCAGCTTCGCGGCGCTCTCCGCCGAAAGCGGGATGTCCCGCTGGCCCTGATAGCGTTTCTGGGCGTTGTATTCGGTCCTGCCATGACGCAGCAGATAGATCAGCATGGTGCGTTCTCCTTTTTTCGCGTTTTTCCGCACCATTATAGCCTATTTGCGCTTAAATCGCAAGGCTGCATAGAGTGGAGATGCATTAAGATTTTCCGCAAAAAAGCACCCGCCGCAGGATACGGCAGGTGCTCCGAAAAATCAAATGCTTACTCGTACAGCGGGAAAGCCTTGGTCAGCGCCAGCACGCGGGCGGCGATGTCGTCGCGCTTCTCGTCGTAGTGCCAGATGCAGTCGGCGATGCAGTCCGCGATGATCTTCATCTCGGCGGGGCCCATGCCGCGGGTGGTCACCGCCGGGGTGCCCAGACGGACGCCGGAGGTCACGAAGGGGCTGCGGGTCTCGCCGGGGACGGTGTTCTTGTTGGCGGTGATGCGCACGC
>OLOH01000691.1_pt1 | contig 22517 bp, 20 predicted proteins | sample 1673221 | NCBI WGS metagenome assembly OLOH01 (sample SAMEA3136767, study PRJEB25190) | human gut metagenome
ATCTCAGAAACGGTAGTACTTGGAGAAACTCAGGGTACTGCGTATGAAGGTTCTAAAGGTAAGCTATTAAAAAATAGGATTGATTCTTTGCCCAATAGTGTAGTTTCTGGGGTAACTTTATATAAACCAAATGCTTTTGAAGAAAACCCAGTTAGGAAAAATAAAGTGGGTATAAATGTGAAACGGTATGAAAAGAAGCCACAACATGAAGAATGGGAATTCAAAGCTTCTACAGAATATGATATACCCGTTGCTTCTTTAGAGGATGGTGGACATGGGGGACTTATGTCATATGAGGATAAGGTCCTTCTTCAGAAACTTGCTGCTTCAGTATTCCCATTAACCCTTACAGTAACTGGAGGTGGAGTATATCGAAAAACTACTACTCAAACCGTAACAGTAAATTGGTCACTCAAACAAGGTCCTGATGCAGTTACACCTGATACTTTGAAGATTAACAATGAACCGATAGAAGTTTCATTAACTTCTAAACAGTTCCCGGGAATTGCTGTTAATACTACTTTTAGAGTTGAGGCAACTAAGGATGGAGTTACTAAGACTGGTTCTGTTTCTGCAGTATTCGTTAATCCTTCTTATTTCGGAGTAGTAGATAGTAACTTTACTCCTACTCCCGAAGGTATCCAAGGTTTAAGTAGTGGTGAAATCATTAAGAATAGCAAAACATATAACACTTCAGCATTCAACCAAAATGCTCAGAAGAACTGTTATGCTTATCCTAAAGCCTTTGGAGCTCTTACTTCTATTACGGAGGGTAAGAATGAGTTCATCAATTCTTATACTCGTAGTGAATTAGAAGTAAATGGGGAAATGTATTATGTATATGTTCTTTCCGAAGCTTCTACAGTATCTAATTACTCACTTCAATTCAAATAATTATGGCAGTACAATATATTGATAACCTTTCTTATAAGGGAAAGAAGCCAAATTTTGAAAGAGATCAATTCAAAACTTTGGCTGAGATGAAGGCTTTTTCTGAAGCTGATATTGATGAAGGCCATTCTTCTTACTGTCTTGAAGATGGTAAAAGATACACCTTCAAATCTTCTAACTCAGTAGATCCTACTACTGGTAGATGGAGAGTAGAGAATAATCCAGGTGGAGGGGTAGAAGTCCCCTCTAATCCCCAATCAGGCCAAACTTATTTCGATACTAAAGTTAATAAATTAGGTATATGGAATGGCAATGCCTGGGTAGATTCTATGGGTAATCCTTTGGATTCTAAACGGCAGGGAACTACCGAAGAAAGACCTCAAGGAGTTCAAGTAGGTTATATTTACTATAACACAGAAGAAGAATTCTTTGAAGCTTGGAATGGCAATGCTTGGGTACCCATTACCTACTTGGTAACTTCAGTAAACCAAATCACATTCAGTTCAGATGGTGGAGATATGCCTTTTGAGGTATTCTCTAATGCCAAATGGACTGCTAAATAACTTATTCTATAACCTCAAAAAAAAACAAATGGACGGAGAAAAATTGAGAGAGGCTAGAGCCATTGCAGGATGGGCTCACCTTGACAAGCAAAGTGGTACTGGTAACAGTACAGTACAGGTAACAGTAGATGCTTATCTCGGTCGTAATAACCGTAACACTACTATTCAAGTTGCTACTAACGGAGGCGTAAGCAAATCCGTATCTGTAGTACAGAATGGTAAGGCAATCTACATCACTAAAGACTCGGATCCTAATGTGGCAGCAGAGGCTACTACTGCTACTGTAAAGTTTAAAACTAACGTAGAGAATTTTAAACTTGAAATTGGTAACAGCGGTACGGTTGGTTCAGTAAAAGTAAACAATGTAGATGTTCCAGAAGTTAGTGGTATTTATACTCCGGCTGGTGACCCGGGAGCTAAAGGTGAATACACAGTAACTGTAGTTGTGAACTTTGCTGCCAACGGTTCTATTCAGAATAAACAGTACACAGTTAAGGCAAGTGATTCTGTAAATGCAGCAGTAAGTGCTACTGCTACGATTACTCAATCTGCTGCCGATTCTAACTTGACCGTTAGTCCTGAACAGCTTACCTTCGAAGCTACTGGTGGTTCTAAGACCATTGCCATTACTTCTAACGATAGCTGGACTATCTCCTAAAAGTAATCAGGTTAAAAATCCGAGGAGCCTCAATCTTGAGGCTCCTCTTTTAATTTTGTAGGTTATAAAAAGGATAAGATTATAACGGTAGCTTCAGCTGGAGGTGTAGTAAGAGAGATACAGATAAGTCAAGCTGCTGCTGAAATTACCTATGAATATATACTTGAAGCCGTAGTTTAAAGATATTTTGGGTGGGAATAGAAGTTTAGAGGGGTGCATATAATTAAAGTTATGTGTATCCCTCTTTTAGTTTAAAATGATATATTATATGGCAACTAAATCAGTAAATCGTACTTTAGGTATTCCTTCTGGAAGATTTGAGATTTACGTTGATAAAGCCCAACAAGCCAGAGCAGAGAAGCTTATACGAAGTGTACCAAGTATCCTTACTAAATCCTATGCAGAAGGTACTAGAAAGTTTGGTGAACAACTCCTTAGGATAGTGAAAAAATGTTTATCAACTGGCATGCCTCCTGCAGGTTCGGGAGTATCTTGGCCACCTCATTCGGCAAGTACCATAAAGTCTTTGGGAGAACATACTCTCTTAAACTGGACTGGGCAATATAGAAGATCGGTAAACATTTACCATCAACGTAATAGAACCTATGTAGGTTTACCTAATAATGTAAGGAAAATACGAAAGAAAGGTAAAGAATCTGGAAAAACCTTAAATCAAATTGCCATTCTATTAGAATACGGTAGTAAAGATTCTAACCTTCCCCCTCGTCCTCTTTGGGCTCCTGCCTATAAAGCTGCAGGTGGAACTAAGGTATTACAGAAAATACTAAGGAATGAAATTAGAAAACAATTAAGGAATCATGGCTTTTAATATTGATAAGACTTCTGGGGTTGGACCTGCCACCATTAACATTCAACCCTCAGAATATAATACCACTGGTAAAGATATTAACCAAACTATATATGTAGAGATCGGTGGAAAAAGGCAACCAATTAACCTTATCCAGAGACCTGCTGCATTAAGTTGGAAATATACCTTTACCGTAGAACCAACTTCTACTAGCATTGAACCAGGTGGGGGATCTGTAAGCTTAATCGTTAAGTCTACTAAGCAACAGCTAGTAAATGGAAATCCAGTAGGAGAAGAGATACCTCTAAATTACACCGCTATTCATTACTCTGGTAATTCCTTTGTAACTATAGATGGTACTACATTGAGGGCAGAGGCTAATGATAATACAGATAGTAGAATAGAGACTATTCGGTTTACTCAAGCTGAATCTGGACAAGTTCAGGATATAGTAATAGAACAAGCAGCTAATGTTCATTACTACTTCTCTGCAGGAGTTCCTTCTACTACAGTAGAATATGATGATACCTCTTATGACCCTAAAATAGAATCTTACAGGATGGTAGGTAATAGAAGAGAGGAAGTTGGATATACTTTGTATTCTGACAGTTCTGATATGAATGCTGGTAGTACTAGTTTCTCATTCTCTAAGAATCCTAACAATGAAGATAGGACTATGAGGGGTAGAGCAGTACAGAATGATACTAATCAAGTTATAAATTTACAAGTTACACAGAAAATGTTACCTATGTGGGTTTTCAGAGGTGTTCATTTTAAGGATTACTATTCTTCTAATGAATCTATTAGTGAAGAATATCGAGTTATTATTACTTTAAGGTATGATGATTTCTATACCATAGATTTTGAAGTAATAGATGATAAAAGTATAGCTATGGCTTTAAAAGCCAGTAGCCAAGATGATTATTGGTCTAAATCCTTCAGAGTTATTCGGGTTTCAGGTAGAATGACTAGAACTGGTCAGAGACTTAGATTAGAACCTAAAGGGGTGAGTGATGTAGTTTTAGGAGAATTTGACAGCAATGGGGAATTTGATACTATAGAAGGCCTAATAAGTCCAGGGTTATCTTCAAGTAATTCTTATGATTTTGATCACTTAGATAGACCCGAATCGGAAAGGGTTTGGAATTTAGGTGGAAGTTTATCAAAAGGTTTTTTCTATGCTTCTGCGCATGTAGCTAGTCAATATCGGTTTTCAATACGTAATCACCTTCAATAAAGATCTCTATGGTAAATACGGAAGAAATTGTAGAAAGAACTTTCTATATAAGTTTACTACATACGGCTTTAGAGAAAGGATTAACAGTTAATCCCCAAGATTATTTACCTGTATCTCCTGAAAATGAGAAAAAGTTTGAGGCCGATATAAAAGGTTTAAAGAAATTCATCCCAATTTTTGGAATAGGTAATAATCAAGTACGAGGTATAAAAACTTGCCCAAGAATCACTTTAGAGTTACAGGGATATTATCCTGGTAATATTGGAGTAGAGAAATTTATAATAGGAGATAAGTTAGAGAATGGTAACTACCAAGCATCAGAGTTTCCTTTCGAAACTAAAGATATAACTATTGATGTTCACTTGGTAGCAAATACCCAGCCAGATATGAGGTTACTCCATAGCCTCATGTACCAAGCTTTACCTTCAAGAGGTTACTTAAAACCCTATTATAATGATCTAGAAGAATGGTCTTCAGGGCGAGTAGGTCCTACTGGTAATCTGTATATAGAGATAGGTAACTATTATGATCACCAAGATGTAGAACATGGTATATTAGAGAAGGTATACCAATACACTTGTGTAGATGGCCTTCTTGAGGAAAAGCTTCCTGGAGAGGGAGAACTTGTACCTATTACAGATATATCGGTTCTAATCGGCACAACCGAAGAAAAAGAAGAGGAAATGCTCAACTTACATATAGTAAGCTAAACCGAGCGATACTTATCGGTTTTAAATAAACAAGTAACTAACTTTTAAAAACAAGTAATATGCCAACTTCACCTCATGTTGATTTTGTCTTTCAGAACAATAATGTTCTGCAGACTACTCCTATGTTAGGAGTTTCTTGTGTATTGGCTAGAACTACTAAAGGTGTATACGATGACCCCTCAGAAATCATCTCTTCCTATCCTCAATTCCAAAGACAATTTGGAAAAGAGATAGTACCTGATGGTTCTGTATCAAATATCGAAAAGGCACTTGTAGGTGGTTCAAAGCTGCGTATTATTCGAGTACTTGGTAAAGGTGCCACTAAGGGTGTAGTAAAAGCTACTCGTGAATCTGCCAGAAGACTGAAGCCTGCTTCAGATAAAGAAGAATCTCCAGTAGTAGCTTCATCTACCCCAGACCCAGTTACTCCTCAAACCTTGGTAAAGATTACCTCAGGTTCTACTACCGTAGGATTTGGATTAGTAACTAAAGGCTATGGAGACCCTATTGGTACTGGAGAAACTTTTAGAGTGGGTTTCTATAAACAATTTAATACCATTTACTATGTGATCTATGGAGCTACTGGTGAGATCCTCGAACAAGGTCCAGTACTAACTTATAAAACCGCAGATTCTCTCAATAATACTTCTTTCGATTACTTGGCTCTTTCGGCATTTGCAAAGAATTCCCAGTATCTCGAACCTAAGATGACTGAAACGGTAGAAGGCATTAAATCTTGGGAGAACCTGATTCAGTGGTTAACTACTTCAGTAGATGGTAGCAAAGATAAGGTAACGGTTACTATTGGGGAAAAAGAAGTAACTAACGAAGAAGTATCTTTTGATGGTACTATTGGTAATGCCGGTACTACACCTACTGCTGACGAATGGATTGCTTCATTGGAATTCGTAAAGGATTATACCGATGTATACCAACTTTTCTGTTCCCATATCTCTCAACATTTGGAACGGGATGCCGAAGTACTTAAGGTACATAAGGCTGCTGCAGATATGGTTAAAGAACTCGAAGAATATACTTATTACATTGAAGTTCCTAAACACCTTACTCACTATACTCAGGGTGATCAGCCAAGAGATAAGAAGGCTATCATCTCCTGGGTTGAAACCTGTTTGGGTACAATCGGTAACTCTAAGTATGTTGCCTATTTTGGTGGTGGTCTTAAATACTACAATGAAAATGGTAATCTCCAAGATTCAGATGTAGTAGGAACTGTAGTGGGATTGGGAGATGCTTCTGCTTCTCAATATGGTCCTTGGAAATCATTTGCGGGTATGAACCGTGGAGTAATCTATGATGCTGTAGGTCCAGTATGCCCGAACTATGGTTCTCCTTCTCGATATGCAGATCTGAACGAATTGGCTCAATCATATGTTAATATGATGGTAATTAAGGATACTCCAGATGCTGGTAAACAGACTATGCTTTGGCACTTATTTACCTCACAGGTAAAACAAGATTCAGAAAGATTCCTTTCTATAGTTCGATTGAACCTTTACCTCAAGAAGAGCTTAAGACCCATTTTCCAAAAGTATCTTGAAGAACCAAATATTTGGAATACTTGGAATAAGATCTGGCTGGAAATTAAACCTATCTTGGATAACTTGGTAGATGAAGATGCCATGTCAGAATATACCTATATGGGTGACCAGGATGCTTCCTCTTATGATCAGCTTTCAGTAAATAATGAAGCTGATGTTCGTCAGGGTAAATATAAAGTGATCCTTAAATATAAGGATATCGTTCCTATGCAAGAAGTTACAATTAACATAGTAATCGATTCTGCATCTAAATCAGTTTCTATTTCAGAAGATTCGTCTAATCAATAAACTCTAAGATATATGGGAGCAAAAGTAAAAAATCCTCGGAAGAAATTCTTATGGAGCATAACCTTCCCTAAGCACCCTATCAATACATATCTGTTTCAAACTTGTACTTTGCCAGATATCGAGATAGAACAGGTAGCTCATGGTGATATTAACAGAGATGTTAAAACTGCTGGTAGAGTTACTATCGGTAATCTGATAGTAGAGAAACTGATGACCACTTCTGGTTCAGATACTTGGCTTCATGATTGGCTTTATTCTTGCCAAGATCATATTGTTGGTGGAGGTTTGGTACCCAGCCAATACTGGGAAACCGTAATAGTAAATGAACTTGCCGAAGATGGAGTATCAGTACTTAACACTCACCTTTTCGAAGAGGTTTGGCCATGCAAAGTAAATGGTCAAGAACTCGATAGGATGGCTTCAGAAAACTCAATTGAATCAATCGAATTCTCTGTTGGTACAGCCGATAAGTACTAATCTTTAGTAATCTTTCTTTGCTAAGATTTTAGGTGGGAGGGGTGGGATTCCTTATGGGTATCTTCACCCCTTTCTTGTTGTTAAACCTTAACATAACTATAATTTTAAGTATAACCAAATAAACAAAAACCTTATGGAATTTAGAACCTTTCGATTTGTAGCTCCTTCTGGTTATTTCTATGAAATCCGGGAACAAAATGGAGCCGATGAAGACATCCTTAGTAATCCGGTAGATGCAAGAACTCTGATGAACCTTACCAAGTTTATTTCAGCAATCGTAGTAAAAACTGATTTTACTGCTAAGGGAAAACTAAGCGTTGAAGATGCACTTGCTCTTCCTGTTAATGATAGGTATGCCATTATTATTCAATCCCGTATATTCTCTTTGGGAGAAGAAGTTTCTTTCGAATTCGATTGGGGTAAAGAATTTGGGGGTAAGGTAATGTATGGCCAAGATCTTCATGAACTCCTGTTCGATGATTACTCAGTATCCCCTTCTGAAGAAGAAGTTGAGAAAAAACCTGAAGCTATCCCCTATTATCCGATGGGTAAGAAATTAAGAGATCACCAGATCTTTACTTCTTCAGGCAAAGAGTTATTATTCGATTGTATGACTGGAGAAAGTGAAAAAGAATCTATTCAAGTAGAACAAACTAGAAATACTCCTCTTATTTATCGAAATCTTCGATTGAAAGTAGATGATAAATATGAGAAAGTACTTAATTTCTCTTTGTTCTCTCCAAGGGATATGCAGGAAATTAGAAGAGAGGTATTTGCTATAGACCCAATCTTCCAGGGTAATACCGAAATCGAAAATCCGAAAACTGGTCAAACTGCGAAATACTTTATATTCGGAGCTCCAGATTTTTTCTTCCTGACGGGAGAATAGACTTAGAGGGCGATTTTGCTTATATAAGTAGAGCTGAGATAAGAATGGATTATCTCAGCTTTTTAGTTCTCCCGTATAGGGTAAGGAAAAGATTCTTAGAGAATGCCGAAGCTTATTTTAAACTTATAGAGAAAAAATCCAAAGGCAAATAATATGTTCAATTCAGGTAAAAATATAGTTGAGGTTGGTATAGCAATGGTGCTAAGGGACCAATTCTCTAAAGAGTCGGGAAGGATCTCTAATTCGTTTAAGACGATGATGAACGATATGAGTACCTGGTCTAGAGGTATTCAGATGTCAGGTTCATCTTTAGCGGATTACGGAGCTCAGGTGCTCAAGAGCATGTATAGAGTCTATGAATATTCTGCTGGAGTTCAGAATGAGATTTGGATGGCTTCTAAAATTGCTGGAGCTACTCAAGCTGAACAAAATAGGTTATTGCAAGTAGCCAAGCAGGTGAATGAAGAAACTCCTTTGACGGCTATGCAGGTTTCTTCAGCTGCTCGTTATTTAGCTATGGCTGGTAATAAGGCTGATGCGATAGAGAAGATGATACCTCCAGTAGCTAAACTAGCCTCCATCCTAAATATAGATCCAGGTGGGAAAGGTGGAGTAGCTGATATGATGACTAATATCATGTCTATGTTCCAAATCCCAATGGGAGATGCTGCTAAAGTATCCGATGATTTGTATACAGCTACTACGAATGCTAATATAAGCTTGGAAGACTTAGCAGCTACTATCCGATATTCAGGAGCAGATATGAAAGCTGCTGGTGTTAGTATGAGAGAATTAGCTGCTGCTACTGGTGTACTTGGTGATATGGGTATTCAAGGATCCATGGCTGGTACTTCATTAGGTAACATGGTTCGTAACTTACAGCTATCACTATCGGAACAGAAAAACTTGGGTTCCTCTTGGTTAAAAGAACTGGGATTAACTTCTGAGGATTTCTATGATGCTCAGGGTGGTTTTAAGGGTTTGTATAATGCTTTCCAACAGTTCCTTGATTCTTATAAGCAGATGACTGCAATGGGTAGAACCCAGGCTTTCTATAATATCTTCGGAGTTCGAGGTATGCGAGGTATTATACCAATTCTTAACGATATGGCTTCTGGTAGGGATAAGATGAATCTTATCATGGGGCTTTATGATAAGAATCAAGGCATAGTCGATCAGAAGAATGAGGAAAGGCTTAATACCATGGCTGGTAAGTTAGACCAGATGAATTCTGCTTTTGAGAACTTAGTAGTTACTGTGGGTAACAAGTTAGCTCCTCTATTCAATCCCATTGTTGATAGCTTGAGATTCTTAACTAAACTAGCAGATAATTTAGCTAGCTTAGGAGGCATGGGCAAATTCCTTATTCAGACTATGGCTGTAGGAGCTGCTGTTACTGTTATAGTTAATGGTTATCGTACTATAGCTATGACCCTCAGGATGATCAGAACTTTCCATGCAGCAGCTAATACTGTAGCTAATGGTATGACTGGGGCTACTTCTAGAACTAACCAACAGTTTGCCATTATGGAAATGCACTTAGTAAGAATAGGTAATATCATGAGGGATATACTTATCTTACAAATGCAAATGGCAGGTTTATCACGGAATAGTGCAGGTCAATGGATCTGGACAAAAACTGGTAGATATGCTAAGGTTCCTAAAACTATTTTCGATCCCTTTGTTCCTATGGCGGGTAATACTAGTGGAGGCAATGGTTCAGGAGCTGGATCTAGAATGGTAGGAGGCGGTAGTTTACTTGCAGGAGGTACTTCTAAATTTGCTCGATGGGCTCTTAGTAAAGGCTTAAGTAAGGGAGTTATTAAGGGTGTAGGTACAGCTTTAACTGCTGTGAGTACATTGGGTAAAATACTTCCTGGATGGGGATGGGCATTTACCATTGGAGTTCCTTTATTAACTAGCCTATTAGATAAAAACTCAGATTCTTTGGATAGTAATACTAGAGCTCTTGAGGAATCCCGGAGACTCCCTGAAGCTGCTATTCAGGCTCGTAATCAACAGGCTTTTATTGATGCAGTTAAGGTAGCAATCAGGGATGGTTTCAAAGAATCTAATATTGGCATTACAGTAGATGGTGAGTCAGTAGGTACTTGGACTCCTGGAACTTCTAATGATTATACTGGTGGTACATTATTGGGCATAAATTAAAATACATTCAATTATGGCAAGAATATTAAACCAAGCAGCCGGTAAGATTGTTAAAAAATATAATGATCTTACCCAAGATACTGCTGGAGTTCTTACTGGGCCCCTTAATAAATTATGGAGAGCTCGGATATTACTAAACCGAGCTACTTCTCTTTTACCAAAAGATAAAGCTGATAAGGGTAAATTATATATACCCAATGGGGTATTTGGAGAAGCTCAAGTTTCTTCTAAACAACCTAAGATAAACGAACAGCTACAGGGTCAATATAGGTTAATCTTAAAACATGAATTGACTAGCTTGGTAAAAGTAGAGGATGGCCCAGATCCAGCAAAGGGTCAATCTGCTTCAGAAAAGAAAACTGCTTTCTTTGTAAATGAAGTAGATAGGAATCCTGGAGATAATCAAGTGATCATCTATAACTTATCCAAATCACCTTATCAATATATTATATTACAGAACAGACCTTCTTCTTTGGATTTCCGAGGAGAATCTACCTTAGCTACAATTAAGTCTATGGGAAGAAATACTCCTATGTATCACTTTACTGGATCCGAGGATATAATTCAATTCAATATCTCTTGGTTCTGTAATGATCCAGAAAACCCTAATGAGGTATTATTCAAATGTAGGTTATTGGAATCCTGGACTAAGTCTAATGGTTATCAAGCAGGCCCCCCAATCTTAATGATTCAATGGGGTAATTCAGGTATCTTCATTAACCATAAGTACATACTCACTTCGGCAACCTATTCTCTATCGAATTTTAGGAATGCTTATCGAAAGAGAGACTCTAATGGTAAACCTTCTCAAGAGATAGTAAGTTTGGGATTAACTCCCAGTACCGCTACTCAAGAGTTGATATTTAAGAGAGTTAGTTCATACAACTTATCCTATCAGGATTTTGTTACTGATGAGGACTTAAAGAAAACGAAAGGTATTCAGATATGATAAATTTAAATCAGTACTTAACTGGAGCTAGCCCTTATGATTCGTCCTATGTATTGAAATATAGGGATGGAGAATACTCTTTAGAGACTGATCCTCCATTAGTTCCCTATACTTCAAAGGATAAACAGCATACAATCAAAGAAGGAGAAACTCTTCAGAACATTGCCTTTGCTGCTTATGGAGATTCAGGTAAGTGGTATTTAATAGCTGAAGCTAATCAGATTATCGACCCATTTACCGAAGTAGTTCCAGGTAAACTTTTAAGGATTCCAATGTATGGCAACTAAAGTAAACCAGCCTATATTATATAATGGAACAGCCATGCCTTACTTGGCTTTGTTCGATGCCCTGGGTATGCCGGTAATGAATACCATTACTGGTATACCTCTTGGAGCGTATATAAGTAAATTTACTTATATGTATGATGAAGAAAAAGAGAATCTGGCTACTTTAGTATTTGATACTGGGGATCCAGATACCGTAGATATACCAGAATTACAAGAGGGCTCTGTTATCTTTCTTCAATGGGGATACGTATACCCAGATGGGCAATTTATTTCTGGGCCTATTAAGACCATTAAGATTAGAGATTTCGATTGTATTTTTGATTCTACTGGTACTCATGTAACTATAAAGTGTATAGATTCAGTTGGAGATTTAAGATTCCAACCGCCTTACACTTACTCTGATTTGCCTCAATATAAATTCTCTAAGTTTATAGAAGAGGGATGTAACAATAATACGGGTATAATCATAGAGTTATTTCAGTAATGGCTAAACAAATTATAAGTAATAAAGTATACGAGTCACTACAGGTGCCTACTTATGATAATCAAAAATCATCTGGAAAGATACTCTATGCTAACTCTTTTAGTGGAGTAGCTCAAGTAGCTATGCCCGATGATATAAAGGAACTTTTGGATGATGATTTCGGATTAGCTGGTAACAATGTGTTAATCCAATTGGAGCAAAAGTTTTCATCATATCCCAATGGGCCTTGGTATGTAGATTCAAGGGATGGGGTTATATACATACACAATCGTAAATTTAACGAAGAACCCTATTATCATTATGCCTATCAACAAGAGAATGGCGAGGTATTAAGTATATCCTTTACTACTCGGGAAGTTACCAAAAGGGTAAAGTTTCAATTAACTCAAACTATAGACCCAGAGGGTAAAGACTTAGTAGTAGGTACTTCTGAAATAAAGGAGCCTGACCCAAAACAAGAGAATCCTTATATTCAATCAGTAGATAATACTCAGGTATCTAACTATGCCAGTAATGAATTTGAGGATTATAGAAGTGCTCCTACTAAGGCTCCCTATTTTGAATACAAAGGCAAGAATACAGATCACTGGGCAGCTAAGGAAAAGCAAATGAAGTTCAATAGTTCTCTAAGAGAATTCGAATCCGAGGGTCCTGCAGCAGCCTACAAATCTGGTAAAGAAGCTGCAATAAAGAATCTTAGTAATGAAGATCTGGATAAAGCTATTTCTACTGCTGTTAAAGAATTACCCAGTAATAAACAAAAGGCCGTTACTCAGGCTTTGGATAGGGCTAAAAAATCTGGTAAAGATCCAGAATCTGATATCAAAGAGGCCTTGAATGGTAGTAAGTATCTCTTTGTAGGTAATCAGAAAATGGAATATATGGCTGAAGAAGTAGTAGATCCCAGAGAGTTTGATCCTACTGGAAATGTTTCCGATGAAGTAGCTTTTGGAACTGATGGTAGTAAAAACCCAAGTGTTCAAAGAGGTATGGCTGCTTTAGAGAATGATCCGATGATAAAGGTGGTTCCCAATTCTCTTAGCATAGAAACTACTACTAATGCAGCAGGTGGAATTGAATCAGGTTCAAAATTTGAAAGAAAAATTGTTCAAGCAAAAGTAAAAATCAGAAGGCTTAAGAAAGTGGCTTATAATGTACCAATTTATAAGCTTTATCACAACCTATTCAATAGGTTTGGGGGAGCTAAGAATTGGGCTAAAGCCATGCAATCTGCTGCTAATAATGGTTTGAAATATACCGAGAGGAAACAAGAATGTCAGATGGTAGTAGTTGGTAGACCTTCTCTAGAATCCTCCCAGATATTGATAATTGATAATATCGGTAGAAAATGGTCAGGAGCTTGGTATATCAAAAAATGTACTCATATGATGGATGCTGGTAATGGGTATACTTGTCAATTAGAGCTTGTTAAGAATGGTGCTAAGAGTGGTAGTTCTACTACTAAGGCAACTCTTAATACTAAGGATATGATGGCAAATGGCCAAAAGAAGAATGCCACTACTTCTCTCGGCAAGGATCTAGATAATAACAACGGTGAAACTGGGATTCAGGTTAATTTTACTGAACAAGAAGTAACCTACTATTCTACTCAGCTTGCAGATAAAAGTAAAGGAAATAAATTTGCAGGAGCTAAAACTGTCGGTGATCAGGTATCTAATGTTAGAGCTTGGAATGAAGCTTATGCAGATGATCCTGTAAAAAGTACTATGGGTACAGTAGTTACTACTGAAACCATTACTAGTAATGGAGTAGTTCTAGATCAAAAAGTTCAAGTTAGAGAAGCTCCTAAGAAATATGTAGATAAGTATAAAGATCGATATAATTATCTAGATGCCGCTCGAAAAATTCTTCAAAAGAACCAAGAAAATAAGAAATAGCTATGGGATTTGAAACTGCAAAGGTAATAACCGAACAAGGTTTAGAAGGTCTTCAAAGATATTATGGTACTTATAGAGCTATCGTAGTTAATAATATTGATGAAGAAAAACATATGAATCGGCTTAAAGTAATGGTCCCAGAAGTGATGAGTGGGATTATGACTTGGGCTTTACCAAAGGGTCAGCATGGATCTACCCAGACTGGGTTTAAATATTTAGCTCCAAAGATAGGTGATATAGTATTTGTTACTTTCGAATTTGGAGACCCTACTAAACCTCTATGGGAATATCATGGTTGGGGAATAGAACAAATACCCTCACCCTTAGATGGACCCAACAAATGTGGTATAGTTACTCCAGAAGGTAATGTTATAGTAATAGATGATGATTCTGGAACTCTGAATTTGTACTTTAATGGTGATGTGATAGTATCTAATAAGGGTAACTCTATAATTCATTCTGAAAGGGATGTTAATATAGTAGCTGGAGATTCTATCATCATGAACCAGGGTACTAATGAGGGGATGGTAATTATTGCTAAGTTAACAGAGAAACTAAATCAAACTGTTAAAGAACTTGAGAACTTGAGAAACTTGTTCAATACTCATGTTCATACTGGAGTTACTTCTGGTCCGGCTAGTACTGGGCCTACACCTACTCAAGCTTCTCAGCCTTTTACCCAGTATAAACAAGAAGATTATGAAAACCCTAAATTCATACACTAATGGAAAATAATTATTACACCGGTATAGTTGGTAAGGGTATTCTATTTCCTTTTACCATAACCAAAAACGAATCAGGTCTTACTGGGATTTATCCAGTTAATGGGGATTTCGATTTGGTTAGAAATAATATTTCCTCTATCCTATATTATTTAATAGGGCAAAGATTCAGACAAGAAAACTTTGGTAATCGACTATGGGAATGTATTGAAGAACCAAATTCACAAGCCCTTTCGTTCATAATTAAAGAGTTCATTAAGGATGCTATTGGTACTTGGGAACAGAGGATCACCTTTGAAAAAATAATCGTAACAAGAGTTGGTTCAAAGGTAAATATAGAAGTTGCCTATGTGATTAATGGTTCTAACACTAGCCAGTACCTGGGCATTGCCTACGATCGATTAAATAATTCACTTAATAATTATTGATATGGGAATCACTAACAAATGGCTAAATCCTTATCAAAGGTCCTATCAACAAATTAAGGCTAAGTTGATAGAGGGGCTAACAAACATCCGGGATAAGAATGGAGATATCCTCATTACTGATTACTCAGAGGGGAATATCCTCATTATTATCCTTTCGTTGTTTGCAGCCATCGCAGAGGTGTTACATTATTACATTGATAATGTAGCAAGGGAAACTTTTTTACCTACTGCTAGAAAGTATGATTCGGTGGTAAAGCAGGGTAAGTTAGTAGATTATAATACTAAATCTGCCATTGCAGCTTCAGTAGATGTAACTCTAACTAGATCTATTACGAGTGAAAATATTGGTGCTAATATCCTTATACCTGCAGGTACCGTATTTACAGATAACTCTGGAAATGTTTGGATGTCTTCCCGAGATGTAACTTGGTGGCCTAATACTACTACCTGTAAAGTTCCTCTTATTCAACACGAAATATATAGTAATTCTCGATTGAACGGTATCATTATACCTACAGATGATCGAGTAATAATTACTCTGGGTACTTTACCCAATGGTAAATACTATGAACATGGTACCATGAGTTTAAAAATAGGTGGGGAAACTTGGGTATTAGTGGATACCTTTGCTTATTCAAAACCTAAAGATAAGCATTTTATGGTATCTGTAGATTCTGCTCTTAACCCTTATTTACATTTTGGGGATGGTTTATATGGAGCTAAACCTAATGCAGGAGATAGGATTACAGAGGTAATCTTCTATCTTACTAAGGGATATAATGGTAACATAGGCTCAGGTTCTATTACTACGGTACCCGCTGTTATTTCAGGAGTGATTTCCGATGCTACTGTAAGTAATACTTATGCTGCAGCAGGTGGTTCAAACTATGAAAACTTCCAGATGATCAAAGAGCACATACCTCTTAGTGTTAAGACTTTGGGAGTAGCCATCACTGCTCAAGATTTTGCTGATTTAGCAATGACCGTAGAGGGAGTTAACAAAGCCGCTGTAGATTATGAATGTAGTAGAAAACTTACAGTATACATAAACCCAGATAATGGTAGCTCTGCAGGAGATGCCAGGATAGATAAAGTATATAACCTATTATCTCAAAGATCTCCTTTATCTACTTGGCTTCAAGTTAAGACTGCAGGTACCGTTCAGATTATCTTGGATATTGAAGTGACTGGTAGGAAGTCTTATAAGACTGCAGAGATTCAACAGCAAATACTTACTGCCTTGTATAATGCTTATTCTCCAGAGAAATCTACTATCGGAGGAAGTGTTAGAATCTCCGATATATATGCCCTCATAGATAATTGCTCAATGGTAGATTATCTCCATATTAAAAAATTCTATACTAAGCCTTGGCCTAATACTATCTATGGCAATCGAGAATTACTTATCAATAATTTTAAGTTAGAGAAAGCAACTGGTTCTAATACTTATTTTATTACCTTCTCTAATAATACCGAGTTTAGAATTAGAGCCGCAAAAGGAGGGTTTGATAGTACTGGTAGAGTGGGCAATTCTTCTACTTACCAAGATGCAGATAATGATGTAACTTTCTCATTTGGTGTAGCAGATAATGGTTATCAGAGTGGATTTAGGTATTCTATAACTATTTCAGAACCCAATATGGATTATGAGGATCCCGGATTTAATATCCCAGTATTCAGTAGTAACTCACAGCTTACATTAACCGTAAAAGAAACTATCTAATATGATCGATTTCAAGAATCTCATAGACATGCTACCTTATTACTTCAAGGATTCCGATACGTATAAGGTAGATGGAAAGGGCATTTTACAAAGGTTTCTAGATATCTGTGGAGATTACTTTGGGAATGAAATATATTCCGATACTACTAAGTTACTAGAAATCCAAGATCTCGATAAAACTCCAGACATGTATCTAGTATATTTCTGGGAATTATTGGGACAAATACCTTTTGCCATAGGCAATCATATAGATGAAGAGGCTTGGAGAACTAACTTCAATGGTCTCTTAGGTGATTCAGAATTAGAAATGTTATCCAGAACTTGGATTATACCGAAGTCTGGACCTTTCTCGTTAACTTCGGAACAAGTAAGAAGATTATTAGGGTATTCTATATCCCTTTTAAAAATTCGAGGTAGTCAAAGCTTTTTCGAGATAATCTTCCGAATGTACGGTATCCGATGCGAAATGCAGGATCCTACTAAAGACGAAGATTATAATGGTTGGATTAATCCAGAAGAATCTAAACCAAGATTTGATCAAGCCGTGTATTTCGATAAGGGTACTTTTGATAATTCTTTTCAGTGTACCCAATGTATACCAGTAAAGTTTAAAGTTACTGGTCATCCATATACTGATAAATACCAAAGTGGATTTTTCTCTTTTAGAAAGGGCGTAGAGAATATCATCAATAGGTTTAAACCTTTCAATGTATCTGTTACTATTGTAGATTATGGATTTAGATTTATCGATGAGTATACTATATTTGCTGAATTCGTAAATCCCAAGATTAATTCCATTATACTGGGATCTAATAATAAAGTACCTATTAGAATTACAGTAACTTCTGATTGGCCTGAAGCTGATTTAAGGTATCAGGTAATGTATAAAAAAGAAGAATCTGATCCCGATAACTTATGGGGATATAAAAGGCATGATAATGAGAGTATCTATACTGCTACAGTTCCCGGTATCTATTATTTTAGAAGTGTAGCTAATCCTGAGATAATTACTTCTATCATAGTGGGTTCTGGTAGTAATTTACCTACTTATAGAATTTCTGCTGAGCCTAAAACTCTTAGGATTACTCCAGAAAACTTAAATCCTTCTACTGTAATAAAGGCCTCTGTAGTCCAAGGTGGTACAGAAACTGAATTAGTAGTAAGAAGAAAAGGTACAGAAGAAACTAAACCCTCTGGACAATCTTGGTCATTCTCAGAGCCTGGATCCTATACTTTCGAAATAGTAGATCATCTGAATTACATGGTTACAGTTATTGTTTCAAGACAAGAGAACTTATATACTGTAGTATGTAATCCAGAAGCAGCTAGAGTAGATATACAGGGTTTGGCTAAAGCCCAGACTAAGTTAACTATTTCCGATCTATATGGTACTCCAGATCTCAAATGTTATGAACAGAATAATCCCAGCAGGGTGTATAATAATGGAGATATTTTTACAGCTGATTCCTTTAGGTTATTTACTTTCATTTGTACCTTAGATACAACTAAAAGCGGTAATCTCGGTAAATTCTTGGTAACTCAGATATCTACTTACTATCAGTATATATTACAGGGCCCGAGTACTTTGGAATTAAATGCTAAAGAAGAAGCTTATGCTGATTTGATTCTTCTAGTTTCTCCAAAAGAAGATGATAGCAAATACATAAATAATCAATTAGATATATACTGGAATGGTATGCTAATTGATACTATTACAATGGAAAAAGCTGAAGATGATCAGTATACTAAATTTACTTATACCTTCACCTGTGTAAATACTGGAGAATATAAGGCAATATGTAAGGGGGATCCTGAGGTATTTGTGACATGGAAAGTCAATCCATACGTAAGGCCTCTTAAATATAACCTATATATCCAGCCAGAGAATGTAAAGGAAACTAATCCCGATGGTACTTCTCCTTGGACACCAGATTATTTTAACAATGATTTGGGATTGGATCCCGTTGATAAATCCGAAGCTAGTTATCAGTTAATCGATAATAAATCAATAGCAAGGTTTGCCCTTAGTTCAAACCTCGATATGGGAGAAAATAATACAGTAACCTGTGATCAAACAGGAGAAACCTATAAAGTAAACACTGGAGATATAATCGAATTAAAAGAAGCTGGTAAGTATATTTTCTTCTCGGAATACTTCTTAATATCAGCTAAGTTGACTGTAAAAGATTTCCCATTGACTGTAGAGATTAAAGCTTCTAAAGAAATGGATACTCTTACTCCAGAGGTAGATTCTGTAAGTACCATAATAACCTGTACTTCTAACCATGATAACTTTGATACCAGTATACAGTTAGAGGGGTCAGAGGAATTACATCCTTCTCCGTATACTTTTGAAACTTCAAAAGCCGGAGAGTATACCTTTATGGCAACTAATAAGAAGGATGTAAAAGTTACTTATCAGGTAGGTATAGAATTCCAGGTAACTCCCGTAGAAATTATCTGGGAAGCTTCAGATTTGGAAAATAAACAAGTTAATATTAATACAGGGGAAAGTCAACAATGGAATATAATACAGTAATAACCTCTCACGCTATGAATTCACTTGCAAAAACTCTATTTACTACAATTTTCGTAGAATGTACCCAGATCGTTTTCGATTTAAGATGGATGATCCTATTAGGGTTCATGTTAATAGTTTCGGATTTATGGTTTGGGATAAGAGCTTCTAAGTATTTGAATGTAAATGTAAGGAAGTCCAGAGCTGGTAGAAGAACTCTCAATAAGATAATAGATTATATCTGTTATATATCTCTGGGAGCAGTACTGGGAAAAGCCATAGGAGAACCCTATGGCTTGGATCCTATAATTGTAGCCATATCAGTAATGATACTTTGTTATTGCTTTGAATTGGATTCTATTTATGATCATATCTGTACCTTACATGGGATCGATAAGAAGTATAGTATTTGGAAATTACTATGGTTACTTATAACCTTTAAATTCAAAGACTTCGGGGAAGCCTTTTCCGATATCAGAAATCAAGTTAAAATTCACAAAGAAAACAAAAGTATATGAAAACCTATTTTCAATTCGAAAGTCTTATTAAATCTAAGGATGTAGCAGAAGGTATAGCTTGCCCAATTGGGGCAGGCCCTTTCTGTGGATTTGGCTCTGTTACTGTAGACGGTAATACTCTCAAGGTACAATCACAAGGTAATGATGATTCTTTTTTCAAGAATGATATACTCGATCGTATTAATGCTCGGTATATTAAGAAAAATGTAAACGATGGAGAATTACCTGATATATGGTTCGGATGTATTTCAAGGGATGGGTATATATTTATTTCAGACGAAAAAGAAATAGGTAATATACCTATTGAAGGAAATAAGGGTGTAACTGATGATGTATTCCTTTTTGCAGTACATGATGAAGTTACTGAGCCAATTGAAAACCCAGTTAACTTTGTAGCATATTGGTCAGAAGGTAATGAATCTTTGTATACCCTATACAAGAAGTCACTTAACCCATATTATCCAATAGCCGATAATGCCCATGAATGGAATATTAACGGGAGAGATCCCTATATAAATTCTCAAATGAATTTTACTTACTTGCTTAAGCAAGTAGAGGCAAACTGTACCCGATATAAGAACTCTAAAGATTCTATGGTACTTATTGGAATCTATGGTTCAGGTACCGATACTAATACTAATACCGTAGAGGATTATTCTATAGTTCCCTATGGTGGAATATTCCCACAACCTTTGCCTTTTACTTCAGCTTACAGAGGGTTGGTTAATAAATCAGTAAAAAGATTAGAGAATTTATTGTCTGGTATCCCTAATGATTATGAGAACATTAAACAGTACATTGATTACTTATTCGAATCTTATAAGGGAAGTATAGATCAATCTGCTAAGATCATACCTCAAGGGGCAATCATGCTTTGGTCAGGTACTACTCCTCCTGATGGTTGGGCTTTATGCGATGGTATAGACGGTAGACCTAATCTTATTGGAAGGTTCGTTAAAGGGTGGGGACCTGGTAATGGTACTATTGGAGAAACTGGAGGTAATTCTGAGGGTAAGATTACTCTTAACTCTAATCAATTGCCTAAACATACTCACCCATACCGAGATTATTTCCTTCTTGACCATGCTCCTGATGGAGGTGGCCCTGGTAATGTTAAATATGAAAATATAGGTCAAGCTGTAAATCCTAAAAATAGATCTATGGATAACCCAGTTTGGGCAAGATATCTCGAATCTACTTCAGAAGTCAATAATTCGGCTCAGAATTCTATTGATATAGAACCTGGATATTATATACTAGCTTATATCATAAAACTATAATAAAATTGAAAAACTTTTTGATGTTGCGCATTTTATTTTTTAGCTTAAAACTCATGTGTTAGGGAGAAGGGGATGTTGGGAAATATCCCCTTCTTTTTTGTGTTAATACTTAAGTTCTTCTTTAGCTCTATCTTCCCAATATTGAATATCGGATCTTAACTCTGAAATATATTTAACCGAAGCATTAGTCTTAGGCATATCAAAAAATTCTACCAATAATAGGTTAGTAATCCTTCCCTTTTCTTTTATCCTTTCTTTTATATAGGGAGGAGGAGTGAGTAATACTTCGAATATCATATAGGCATCCATCGATAGATGTTCTTTCATATAATTATACATCATATCTAGCATTTCGGATTTAGCTTTCTCTTCTTCACTGTCATCCTCTAACTCTTTATCATTATCGAATAAATCATCTAACTTAAATAGGGATTGATTATATTCTGCTTGTTCTCCATAGGCAGAACGGAGTAATTTATTTTTAAAGGTACTAAGTGAAGCAAGAATCCTTGCTTTCAAATGTTCTTCCGAACAAGTACCGTAGTATTTGTTGAATACATATAACATCTTATCCCAGAAATAAGAAGATATAATATCTGGAGTAAGATTATACCTTTTATAATCAATTTGCTTAGTAAGATTTCTAATTACTGGCTTGCACACCTTATATAACCTTAGAAACATCTGTTGATCATAATTCTCTTGCATGGTTTTCAACCTATGCAATTCCGATCCATTGTTACCTCCACTTCTCATGTGATTTTAAGTTTTCGTTTATGCAAATATAAGAATAATATTTTATATAAAATAATAATACTTATATTTTCTGACGTCATGGTAGAGGAGGGTATAGTTCTTGATAACTGATACATTCAGTACAAACATGGGACTACGAATATCTATTAGCTTATAAATATTGCAATATAATTATGAGAAACAAAACTAAAACCAAATTTTCATTTAGCCCAGAGTTTCAATTAGAGATTCTGAGATATATCATTAAGGATAAGGAAGGAGGACTGATTCTTAAAAGGATTAAACCTAATTATCTGGTATTAATAGAACATTCGATTATCTGTGAGGGCATCATTAAGTATTATAAAAAGCAAAACAAAATACCTTCTGAGAATGTTCTAAAAGAAGTTATTAAAGAATTGCTAGAGGGTAAACAATATGCCGATTTAGTAACTAAAGATGATATCCCAAATATCGATAAGGTAATCAGTAATCTTTATCATTTACCCTTATCTGATGCCGATTATATAAAAGAAAAGATCTATCAGTTTTCAACTTATGTTGAAATGAAGAACTTAAATGATTCTTTCGATCTGGATAACTTCGAACAATACGAAGAATATTCCCGTAAGATTGAAAAGATTCTTCAGAAAAGTAAACCTAAGAAAGAGGATGAACCCTTATATATGATTCGGGATATTACCGAGAGACAGTTTAGAAGACAAT
>OLOH01000693.1_pt1 | contig 22472 bp, 19 predicted proteins | sample 1673221 | NCBI WGS metagenome assembly OLOH01 (sample SAMEA3136767, study PRJEB25190) | human gut metagenome
ATACACCGTGGGGGTGTAAAGGTTTCGACGGGGGTGTGGAACCGAGATAAGCGAGCGGTAGTTTGCCAGTCTACCTAAAAAAGGCACGTTAAATATAAACGCTAAAAATAACGTTACAACCGTAAATTTCAACAAAGAAATGGCGGTTGCTGCTTAATTAAAAGCAGCTGTCCGGCTGAGGAGGACCACGGCTTTAGTTTGGGCATTATGAAGTGGTGAACGTCAGGCAGGAGTGTCTTGTACTGCCGATGAATAAAAGTCTACCGAACGGATGTGCTTGTTTGCCGGTGCATCCGTAAGGGAAACTGCTCTTTCGAGCAAAAACGGTAAACTGCGCTCGGAGAAAGATGTATGGATGGATTTTCGGACAGGGGTTCAATTCCCCTCGCCTCCACCAACCTAAAAACCTCAACAAATGGCTTAATCATGCGATTTGTTGAGGTTTTCTTTTTGCTGTTTTTGAGGGTTGAAAGTGGTTTGATGGTGGATTTCAAAATTCCAAAACAACAGTGCTTCCTTTGTCCCCAATAGTTTGTCTGCTCAATAAGCAAAAATCACCCTCCCCGGATACTTCCGAGGAGGGTTTCATTATCCTTGCACAATATTTTGAATCAACAGCGCCAGCATCCCGCCGCCGACAGCAGCACGATCTTCAGATCCATCCCCGAGTAGATAACTCCCCGGTTCAGGCTCAGCCCCTGGCCGCCCAGCATGGAGATGGCCAACACCCCTCCGGCAAAGGCGCAGGACAGGGCAAAAAAAATCAGCACCTGCCGCCCCAGCCGCCGGCTGCCCCAAAAGGCGGCCAGCACCATCAGCACCCGGCGGACAGTAGTTCGATCCGCCGCCGTGGCAAAGGTGTGGGCAAGGCCGGTGTTTTTCGCCAGCGGGAACGCCGCCACGGCCAAGCCCGACAGTGCCCGCTCCCCCACCAGCGCCAGCGCCCAGAGCGCCCCGACGCGCAGGGTAAACTGCACACAGCCGCACAGCGCAAAATACGCTGCAAAGTAGCTGCACAGCCGGATGACCGCGAACGCCCCGCAGTGGGGGTCTTTCAAAATTTCCAGCTTCTTGGCCGTGTCGCCGTAGCTGGACAGGGCATCGCAGGTGTCGGCGTAGCCGTCCAGGTGGATGCCGCCTGTGACCCAGACCGGCACCAGGCAGAAGCCGGCCGCGCGGGCCAGCGCGGGCAGCGGCAGCATACCGCACAGGCACCACAGCGCCCCGCACACAGCCCCCACCAGCGGGAAAGCGCAGAGCGCGTACCGCATATTTTTTGCGTTCCAGTCAAATTGCGGCATCGGCAGGGCGGAAAACATGGCAAACGCCACGGCGATGGTCTGCAAAGCTGTCATCATCTTTCGCTTCCTTTATAATAGACCGGTATCCCGCACACGACCCGCACCACGGCGTCGGCGCGGGCAGCCGCCGCGTTGTTGACGGCGGCCAGCGTGCGCAGATAGCGGTCGGTATCGCCCGCGTAATCGGCCCCGCCGCTGAATACTTCATTGGAGACGAGAATTAAATTTTCGCATTGCTGCGCAATATTCTCAATACCGCGCAAAATCGCAGCGGCCGCGTTTTCCCCTGCACCGTCTGGGTCGTACAGTTCGTTGGCGGCCAGGTTGCCCAGGTCCTCCAGCAGTACGGTCCCGCGCCTGGGCAGGGTCAGCCGGTCGAGGTGCAGCGGGCATTCCACCGTGTCAAACTGCTTTTCGGCCCGCATGGCGCGGTGTTTGGCAACGCGGGCTGCGCACTCGGCATCCCACACCTGCATCGTGGCAAGGTAGGTACGGGGCAGCGGGGCGCACAGGCAGAGAGACTCCGCAAAGGCGCTTTTGCCGCTGGCCGCACCGCCGACGACCAGCGTCAGCATTGCGGGGTGTACGGCGCAATGCCGCCCTCCGTGAAGGAATAGCAGTGGTTGTAGACGGCCAGCGCCATATCCCACAGCGGCAGGCTGGCCACCGCGCCCGTGCCCTCGCCCAGGTGCAAATCTGCGGTGATCAGCGGCTTTTTGTGGAGCGCATTCAGCACCAGCCGGGCGGCGGGTTCGCTGGAAGCATGGCTGGCAAACACGGCCTTGGCCGCAGCCGGGCACAGCCGCACCGCGCACAGCGCCGCCACACCGCTGATGAAGCCGTCCATGATGACAGGGATTTTTTCCAGCGCACCGCCCAAAAACACGCCGCACAACCCGGCGACATCGAACCCGCCCAACGCAGCCAGCACGCCCAGCGGGTCCGCGGCATTGGGGTGGTTGACCGCAATGCCGCGCTCGATCGCATGAATCTTGCGGTGCAGCCCCTCGTCGGACAGGCCCGCGCCGCGCCCTGTCATCTCTGCAGCCGGGCGGCCCAGCAGCACCGCCGCCACCGCGCTGGACGTCGTCGTGTTGCCGATGCCCATTTCCCCAGTAGCCAGCAGCCGCACGCCGTTCTGCTTCTGGGTGCGCACCAATTCAATACCCGCCGCGACAGCCTGTACAGCCTGTTCGCGGGTCATAGCCGGGCCTTGGGTAAAGTCCCGCGTGCCCGGGGCCACGCGGCGATCCACCGCGCCGGGCACAGGTACACCCGCAATGCCCATGTCCACAGGGACGACCTCGCAATGGGCCGCAGCCGCCATACAGCAGACGCTGGTGCGGCGGGCGGTCAGGTTTTCGAGCACCGCCCGAGTCACACTGGCGTCGGTCTGGCTGACCCCCTGCGCCACAACGCCGTTGTCGGCGCAAAGTACCAGCACGGCACGGCGGGTGAAATCGGGCGCGGGGTCGCCGGTCAGCGCGGCGGCAGCCTCGACCATCGTTTCTAACTGGCCCAGTCCGTCCAGCGGTTTTGCCAGCGCGGCCCAGTGGGCGTGTGCGGCGGCGCGGGCGGCCTCGTCGGGCGGGGCCACGGTTTTAAGCAGGTTTTTTAGTTCCGTTTCGGTCATGGTCGTTCCTTTGTATAATGTTCGGCGGCGCACACAAAGCGCTGCGGCAGCGGTGTCCCCGCCCAGTACAGATGTGGGAATCCAGCGTAGATATGTGCATTGGCAAACCCACACGCCCATTGCCGCCCATTAGCCTTGGCGGCAGTCAGCGCGTCTCCGTTGGCAGTGGAATCCCAGTGGTGAAACTCGTGGGCCGGGATGTGCTCTCCCGCCGCAAACAGCATACTGTCAGTGCGGGCAGTCAACGTTGCGTAGCCAAACCGCATGAGCCGTCCAACTTTAACCCCCTGTCCGGGCAGCACACCCGCCATTGGGTGAGGCGTGCCGTTGGCATCCTCCAGCGTTTGCCCCAGATAGAGAAAGCCGCCGCACTCGGCCACGGTGGGCAAGCCGCTCTCTACTGCGTTTTTTATGGCGCGGCGCATCGGCGCGTTGGCGGCCAGCTGGGCGGCGTACAGTTCGGGGTAGCCGCCCGGCAGGTACAGCCCTCCGATGTTTTCCGGCAAGACCGCATCTGTCAGCGGGCTGAAAAAGCACAGCTCCGCGCCGTTTTCACGCAAGGTTTCCAGCGTTTCCGCATAGGTGAAGCAGAACGCGGCATCCTGCGCCACGGCGATGCGCACCCGGGTGGCGGGAAAATTCTGTGGTATGGCAGCCGGGGCGGGGCGGCCGCAGAGCTTTTCCAAAAGCGCCCAATCGATGCCGCGCTGGGCGGCGTCGGCCAGCAGTGCAATTTTGCGCTGCAAGTCCGTAATCTCAGCGGCGGTTTTCAGTCCCAAGTGGCGGCTCTCAATGGCAGCCTCGGGCAGCGGCGGCAGGTAGCCCACCACCGGCAGGCCGGTCTCTTTTTCCAGCATGGGGCGCAGCATTTTGTACAGGCTTTCCTTACAGTCGTTGAGCAAAATTCCTGCGATATGGTGCGGCGTGCGAAACGCCATCAGCCCCCGCAGTTCGGCCGCCAGCGTCAGGCTGGCCCCTTTAGGCCGCACGACGAGCAGGGCAGGCAGATTCAGCGTATCCGCCAGGTGCCACGCGCTGGCCGTGTCGGCCACACCGCCCAGGCCGTCATAGTAGCCCATGGCCCCCTCGACGACCGCCGCGCCGTGGCCCGCCGCGTGCCGGGCGTAGAGTTCCCGCACCGTTTCCGGTTTTGAGAAAAACAGATCCAGGTTGTGGCTTTCCACGCCCAGCACGGCGCGGTGGAACATCGGGTCGATGTAGTCCGGCCCGGATTTGAAGGCGCAGGGAACCAGCCCGCGAGCCTGCATGGCTGCCAACAATGCACAGGCAGCCGTTGTTTTTCCGCTGCCGGAGCGCGGCGCGGCCAGGACCAGTTGCAGCATATTACTCCCTCGCGATCAAAAATACCGGGTTATTTGCCATCAGCAGATGCAGGCTGCCCGCCGCCCTGCTGCGGCTGACGGCAATCTGCGTAACCTGGGCAGTCAGGCCATGGGCGGTCAGTGCGGCGACGGCCTGCTGCAAAGTTTCCAGCGCAATGGCGCTGATGCAGAGCCGCGCGGCAGGGTTGGCCGTCAGCGCGGCGTCCACGATGGCACGCAGATTGCCCTTGCTCCCGCCGATGAACACGGCGTCCGGGGCAGGCCAATCGGCCAGGGCTTCCGGCGCCAGCCCTTGGGTAAGGTGCAAATTTTGCACGGCAAATTTTGCGCGGTTCTGGCAAATCAGCTCACACGCATCGGCGTCACATTCAGCGGCATAAACGCGGCCCTCGGGCGCAGCCAGCGCCATTTCCACACTGACGCTGCCGGTGCCCGCACCCACATCCCACAGGGTATCGTTCGGGCGCACGGCCAGCTTTGCCAGCACGGCGGCGCGGACCTCCTGCTTGGTCATCGGCGTTTTGCCGCGGAGAAACACTTCATCCGGCAGGCCGGGGGTGCGGCGCGGCGGTGCGGGGCAGCGCTCCGCCAGCAGCACGCTCAGCGGCGCGAACTGCTGCTGCGCCAACGCGGCCACTGTGTCGGTCACAAGGCGCTGGGCATCGCTGCCGAGGTTTTCCCCCACGGTCGCTATGACCTCGCCGTACCCGGCTGCTGCCAGCCGGGCGCAGAGTGTCGCGGGCGTCTCCCTGCCGCCTGTCAGGAAGAACGTTGGCACGCCCTTTTGGCACGCAGCTACCGGATCGCAGGCGCAGCCGTGGGCCGATACGAGCTGCCAATCCTGCCAGGGGCGGCCCAGTGCCGCCGCCAGCAGCTGCACACTGGACACGCCCGGCTCCACCGTATAGGGGATGTCTGCGGCGTCCAATGCACGGCAGAGCGCCCCCGCCCCGGAGTAAAACCCGGTGTCCCCGCTGAAAACGACCGCCGTCTGCTCGCAGCCGGCCTCTTGCAGCAGTGCGCAAATTTCGTCCGTTTTGTAGAGGGCGGTTCGGTTGCCGGTGCAGCCATCGGGCAGATTTTGCAGCAGGCGGCGTGCCCCGATGATCAGCCCCGCGCCTTGCAGTGCGGCCAGCCCGCGCACCGTCAGGCCTCCGGGTGTCCCACTACCCATGCCCACCAATGTGATCTTCATAAAATCTCCCTGCATCGCTGTAAAATCGTTTCGGCGCTCTCGCCCTGCTCTTCCGGGCGGCGCAGCACGATGAGCTGTACGCCGCACTGCGCAGCGGCTTCGGCCTTTTCGGCAAAGCCGCCCGCGACCCCGCCGTCCTTCGTAACCATATAGGAGATGCGGAACTGGCGCAGCAGCGCGGCGTTCAGTTCCTGGGTAAACGGCCCCTGCATCGCAAGGATATTGCGATGCGGGATGCCCGCAGCTTCGCACGCCGTGATGCCTGCCAGCGTCGGCAGTACCCGGGGGTACAGCCGCGCCGGGTCCAGCACCGCGAAGGCGGGCAGTTCCTTAGCCCCGGTCGTCAGCAGGACATTTCCGGGTTTGTCCGCCAGGTAGGCGGCAGCCTGGGCGGCGGTTTGCAGTGTCACACTGCCCGCCGGCAGGGCGCTGGCCGGGCGCAACAGGCGGTGATATTCCACCCCCACAGCCTGGGCCGCTGCACGGATATTGCGCGTTGCCTCCGTGGCATAGGGGTGGGTCGCGTCAACGCAAAGCGCCGCACCGCGCAGCAATGCCGCCATCTCGTCAGCGGTCAGCCGACCGGCGCAGACTGTGATGCCCTCGGCGCTCCCCTGCTCCTCGGCACCGATATCGGTCGCCACGCAGACCGTGACCACCGCGCCCAGCGCCGCCACCTGGCAGGAGAGAGCGCGGCCCTCGGTCGTGCCGCTGAAAATTACCACATTCATACGCCGTGATACCCCCTGGGCGTCACCATTCTGCCGCGCAAATTCTGCGTAGCATCGTTTCCTATATACACCGTCGTGAACATATCCACCGGCGTGCTCTCGAGTTCGGCCAATGTCAGCAGCCTTGCGGTCTGGCCGTCACGGCCTATGTTGCGCACAATGCCGCAGACCGTCTCGGGGTGCTTGCCGTTTGCCAGCAGGACGCGCACGGCCTTGGCAAGGTAGTCGGCGCGGCCCCTGGACGACGGATTGTAGAGCGCCACGCAGAAGTCCCCCGCCGCCGCGCAGGCCAGCCGCTTTTCAATCACTGCCCAGGGCGTCAGCCGGTCGGACAGCGAGATGACGCAAAAATCATGCGCCAGCGGTGCGCCCAGCACGGCCCCGCCGCTCAATGCCGCGGTCAGGCCGGGGACGATTTCGACTTCTACGTCCGGGTAGTTCCCTGCCAGCTCCAGCAGCGGGCTTGCCATGCCGTAGACCCCCGCGTCGCCAGAGCAGACCAGCGCCACTGTTTTACTGCGCTGCGCTTTTTCCAACGCCCAGCGGCAGCGGTCGATTTCCCGCGTCATGCCGGTGGCGTAGACCTCTTTTTCAGGGAACAGCGGCCGCACCAGATCGATGTAGACCGTGTAGCCGCAGAGCACATCGGCATTTTGCAGCGCGGCCCGGGCCTGGGCGGTCAAAAACTGCGCGTTGCCGGGGCCCAGGCCCACCACATACACAAGGTTACGGTTCATCATTTTTCCATCTCCAGTCCGGGGCAAAGGGCGCACATGCCACCGCGAAGGTCACACCGTCGTGCGCCCACTTCGGGAGCAGCAACTCACCGCCCGACGCCAGCACCGCCGCGCGTTCACAGACATTGTCCACGCCGGTGACGCTCTGCACAAAATTGGACGCCGTAAAATTCCCCGGTGCCGTGCGCAGTTCATCGGCGGTATAAAAGTCCATGGGCCAGCCGTGGGCATGGCAGAACGCCGCCAGGCCCGGCTCATCCTGTTTCAAATCGATGCTGGCGGCCTGCATAATGCCCTGCAGGGCCAAACGATGTTCCGCACAGAACGCCGCAAACACTGCTTCCAGCTTTTCCGCTGATGTGCCGCGCTTGCAGCCGATCCCCAGCGCCGCAATGCGTGGGACGACGTGCAAGGCTTCGCCCCGGGGCGTCAGCGTCAGCGCAAAATCTGCGCAGTCGGCGGTGTCGGTGGGCATCACACCTGCGGGCGGGGTACCCTGAATGGGCCAATCGGCGGCATAGCGCACCGGCTCACCCGCCAACAGTGCGCCGCTGATTTTCTTGATGCGCTCCGGCTCGGCCACGGCGCAGTTCTGGTGCCTGGCCCATTCATCCACAGCAAAAACGCCGCGCCCATCGGTGGCCGTCGTGATGACCGGTACCGCGCCGCAAACCGCCGCCAGCCACCGCGCCAGGTCGTTTGCGCCGCCCAGATGCCCAGACAACAGCGGGATAGCAAACTGACCGCCCTCGTCCAGTACCACAACGGCAGGGTCAGCGGCCTTGCTGCGGCAATGGGGCGCGATGGCCCGCACCGCAATTCCGGCAGCCCCCACAAAAATCAGTGCATCACTTTGTGCAAACTGCCGGGCCGTCCAGTCGGCCAGCGGCACGCCGTCTGCGCCGCCGCGGGCCACACTGCCAGGGCACGCGGCCGCCAGCCGCTGCGCCAATGCCAGCCCCCGCGCCGTGAAGGCGATATACGCGCAAATCATGCGTCGGTCCCCCTGCGGAACGCAGTGGTGAACGCTGGGTCGTAGAGCTTGCTGCGATCGTACCGCGCGGCGAGGAAGTCCCCCACGACGATGAGCGCGGTTTTGGTGATGCCGGCCTCGCGGGTGTTCTGCGCCAAATTTCCAACGGTGCAATGTATGATTTTCTGTTCCGGCCAGGTGGCTTTGTAGACGACGGCGGCAGGGGTCTGTACCGTATACGCGCCCTGCAAAAGCGCGGCCTGGACTTTTTCCACAAGGCCGATGGAGAGGAAAATCACCATCGTGGCCCCATGGGCGGCCAGTGCGGCCAGCCGCTCCCCTTCCGGGACCGGGGTGCGGCCCTCCATCCGGGTGATGATGACGGTCTGGCTGACACCGGGCAGTGTGTACTCGGCATTCAGTGCCGCCGCCGCGCCGCAAAAGCTGGACACGCCGGGGGTGTCGTCATAGGGAATGCCTGCGGCATCCAATGCGTCCATCTGCTCACGAATTGCACCATACAAGCAGGGGTCGCCCGTGTGGAGCCGCACGGTGGTTTTGTGCGCTGCTTCGTTCTCTTTCATCACGGAAAGCACCTGTTCCAGCGTCATTTCCGCGCTGTTGTAAATGGCGCAGTCCGCCTTTGCAAGCCCCAGCAGCGCCGGGTTGACTAGGCTGCCCGCGTAGATGATGCAGTCCGCCGTTTGCAGCAGCGCCGCACCGCGCCGGGTGATGAGATCCGGTGCGCCGGGGCCAGCCCCCACAAAATGTACCATGTCAGGTTCCTTTCCATGTTTTCAACAGTGTATCGGCGGTTTTTGTCTGGCCCAGCGGCCCCGCCTGGTTGGAGAACAGCACCGCCCCCACCCGAAACGCCTCCGCCGCGCGGCGGTCTACATGCGTTTGGATGGCATCCAGTAGGCTTGCCACGACCGGCTCGCGCAGGTTGGCAGCGTCCAGAATTTCCAGGCAGGCGTCGGTAGTCGCTGCGTCCATCAGGGCGCGGCAGGTGGCCGCATTCGCCCCGCAGAGCGCCGCATGGGCGCAGAACAGCTCAGTGCGGCAATCAGCCTGCTTGGAGTGGGTGTTCATGATGCCGCCCGCCAGCTTGACCAGCTTGCCCACATGGCCGACGAGCAGCACTTCCGTAAAGTGTTCGGTTGCCGCCATATCCAGCGCTTCACCGACAAAATTTGAGATTTTGACGACGGGAATTCTGGCCAGCTCCGGCATATGCGCGGCCAGATAATCCAGCCCATAGTTGCCGGGGGCCAGGATCAGGCGGCGGCTTTTCAGCGCGGCCTGATGGATTTCGATTTGCAGCGTGTCCAAAAGTGCCTGCTGGCTCATCGGCTCAACGATACCGCTGGTGCCCAGCACGGACAGCCCGTCCTCGACCCCGATATGCGGGTTGAAGGTGCGCTTGGCCGCAGCCGCGCCGCCCTTGATGGAGACAGTGACCGCGAAGCCGCCGCCATAGCCCACGGCGTCGGCCTCTTTCAACAGAGCCTCCGTAATCATCTGGCGCGGCACATGGTTGATGGCTGCCGCACCCACCGGCTGGTCCAGCCCGGGCTTTGTCACGCGGCCCACACCTGCGCCGCCGTCGATGGTGACGGTGCGCGGCGCATCCGGCAGCAGCGTGACCGCGGCAACGATCGGCAGGCCGGTGGTGGCATCGATATCGTCGCCGCCGTCCTTGACGATGGCGCATTCTGCGCCGTCCGCCGTGGGGCGGCAGAACTGCGGCGCGACCTCGACCACGATGCCCTTGGGGGTACGCAGGCCGACAGATTCCGGCACATGGCCGGTCAGCAGCAGCCGCGCCGCCCCCGCCGCCCCCAGCGCCGCACAGGTGCCGGTGGTGTAGCCGCAGCGCAGCAGCTTTTGCCCGCTGCGGATATAGCGCTCAAACTTTGGCTTTGTATCGCCATTTTTAAACAGCATGGCGTACTGTTCGGCAGTCAGATCAAACAGTCTGCGGATGTTCTGCTCGGCAAAGGCCTCCTGCGGCGTCAGCACGCCGGATACCCCGGACGGCGCAACGCAGACGACGGCATCGGCCAGCTTTTGCGCCAGTTCCAACTCGTGCAGCGTCACGATGATAGCGACGTTTTTTTCATGGGCCAGCGTTTGCAGTATGGCCATCAGTTCTGCTTTGCCTTTTGCGTCCAAAAACGACGTAGGCTCATCCAGCAGCAAAATCTCCGGTTGCTGGCAGACGGCACGGGCCAGCAGCACGCGCTGGCGCTGGCCGTCGCTGATCTTGGTAAAATCCCGGTCAGCCAGCGGTGCGGCCTGTACCAGTTCCAGCGCGGCCCGCACCTGCTGTTTGTCGGCGGCAGAGAGCACACCCAGCCGCCCGGTGTAAGGGTAGCGCCCGGCAGCAGCCACGTCAAAGCAGGTCGTCAGCTCGGTGCGGGCCGTGTGGGGCAGCATCAGCGCCAACTTGCGGGCGCGGGCGTTGGGGGTGTAGGCGGCCAGGTTTTGCCCGTCCAGCAGCACCGCACCGCTCTGTGTGGGCAGCTGCGCCGCCAGCGTCTTTAATAAGGTGGACTTGCCCGCGCCGTTGGGGCCAATGAGGGCCAGTATCTTGCCGCGCTCAGCGTGCAGGGCAATGTCCCGCAGCAGCGGTGCGCCATAGCCGATGGCGAGGGCCTGTGTTTCGCAATAGCTCATGCTGCTCCCTCCCCGCTGTGGCGGCGCACCAGAAGCCAGATGACCACCGGCGCACCGAACACCGCCGTGACCGAGCTGATCGACAGTTCTGTCGGCGCAAACAGGCTGCGGGCGATCAGGTCACACAGCAGGCAGAACGCCGCGCCGCCCAGAGCGCAGCCGGGCAGCACATACAGCGGTTTTGCACTGCCCAGCGTTTGTTTTACCAAATGCGGCACCGCGATACCCACAAAGGATATCGGCCCGGCAAACGCCGTGACGCAGGCCGCCAGCAAACTGGACAGCAGCACCAGCGCCACCGAGAACACCCGCACCGGTACACCGACGCTGGCGGCGTAGCTTTCGCCCATCTGGTAGGCAGCCATCGGCTTGGAGAGCAGGAACGTCGCTGCCAGGCAGGGCAGCACAATGGCCGCTGCCGTGGTGACGTTGCCCCAGGTCATGCCGGAGAAGCTGCCCATCGACCAGTTGTGGAGGTTGACGATGTTGGAATCCTGCGCGAAGGCCACGACGATATCCGTGACCGCCGAGCAGATGTAGCCGATCATGACGCCGCAGATGACCAGAATACTCATCCGCTGCACGCGGCGCGCCACAGCCAGCACAAACAGCATGGCGGCCATGGCCCCGGCGAAAGCCGCCAGAATCAGCGTCCATGAGTTGGTGAGCAGTCCGCGGTTGAGGAACACGACCATCGTCAGCGCGACGGCCAGCTTGGCCCCGCTGGAAATGCCCATAACGAACGGCCCCGCAATGGGGTTGGCAAAGAATGTTTGCAGCAGGTAGCCCGCCGCCGACAAAGCCGCGCCCAGCAGCACGACCATAACCGCCCGGGGCAACCGCAGCTGGTACAGGATGTTGGCGGTCAGCGCATCGGGGGCGCGGCCCAGCAGCGCGGCCACGACCTGCGCCGGGGAAAGCGCCACGCTGCCCCAGAAGAGATTGAGTGCAAACAGCACCAGCAGGGCCGCCGCCATGGCGAAATATGCGATTGTCAGGCGTGTTCGGGTGTGCATGGTATCGTCCTTATTGCAATTTCGTCAAAAATTTCAATTCATCGGCATTGGGGTTGCCCTCGGTGAACACCTTATTCATGTCCAGGATCAAATCCGGCAGTTCCATACTCTGCTGGAAAAGGCTCTGCGCGGTACACCAGACATTGCCGCTTTGCACAGCCTTGAAGTCGGCCAGCATTGGGCATTTGGCAATCAATTCATCGATAGAGCGCAGTTCACCCTCAATCGTACTGTTATAAATCAGCACGTCGGCATCCTTGGCCCCGGCGTAGAAATCTTCCAGCGAAATATTCACGGTCGCCAGGTTGTTGCCGCTGTCGGTCAAATCGGCAAAGGCGTAACTGCCGCCCGCCATCTTGATCATTTCGGCAACGTAATCGCCGCCTTTACGCACAGTGGCAAGGTTGTTGGAGGTGATGGAGAAAAACGCGACGGTCTTACCGGTGGGGGTTTCGTCCGCCAAAGGGGCGATGCGCTGCTCGGCATCCGCAAAAACACGCTCTGCTTCGTTGGTTTTGCCCAGCAAAATACCGTAGAGCTTGACCCATTCCATGCGGGCCAGCGGGTCACTCTCATAGCTTGAGCGTTCGACCAGCACCGGCACACCGAATTTTTCCAGCTGCTCCTTCACCTCGGGGGTGTGGTAGATCATCGTGTTTTCGATGGCAAGGCCGCAGTCGGCGGCCAAAATCGTCTCGTAATCCGGGGCGCTGTACTTGCCCGCGTAGACAATTTGCCCCTGATCCATGGCGGTGCGGGCAGCGTCGAGATACCAGTTTTCGGCCTGCGTGCCGGAGAGTGCCACCGCCCCCAGCCCACCAATGCTGATGATGGGGTCCATGGCGGAGGAAGAGACGAGGTAGATATTCTCGATAGGCTGCTGCAAAACGACAATGTCGCCGTCCAGTTCGGCGGGCACAGCGGCCCCTTCGGGTACGACCAGATAGCGGCTGCCGTCGATGGTGATAAGGCTGTACCCGCCCGCGCATTCGTCCACCGTGAACTGCTGCGCATAATCAAGAGGGTAGCGGCTTTCTATCGTAAGTGCGTCGGTTTGTGTCGGTTCCGATGCCGCCGCGCAGCCTGCCAGCAGCAAGGCGGGCAGGGTCAAAAGTAAAGTGCGCTTCATTCGGCTGCAGTCAGCGTTGCGCTGTCAAAGGTCAGCGTGTAGTCGATCTCGTGCGGGGTGCTCATGGCGACAGTATCTGCCGTGACGGCCAGTGCCGTGTCCAGTGCGGTGACAGGGATCTCAAACGTGGAATTGCCTTCGGTGTTCGTGGGCTGGTACTTTTCACCGTCGATGAGCATATAGTCGTAGTTCGGGCTGCTCCACACGATGGTGGCGGTCATCGTTCCGTCGGCCACGGTCAGGGCGGCAGGGCTTTCGACGGTAGCGCGGCCGCTGCCGCCTTCCAGCGTCACGGCACAGGTATAGCTGCCGTCGGCGGGCGTCTCAGCGGGGGCGGCGGTTTCGTCCGCGGCGGGCTGGGCATCGGCCACGCTGACGGTGTGGTCGTACCAGGTGCCCTTAGTGCCCAGGATGGCCAGCTGGAAGTCGGTATCCACGGCCTGCACCGGGATATCAAAGCCGTAGACTTCGTCGCTGGTGCCGTCGGAGTACGTCACGGTGTCAACGGTGGGCTGCAGCCAGTCGCTCTCGTGGTCGGGGGCGTCGGCGGCCATGCCAAGGTACAGGTTGACGATTTTCTGGGATTGCAGGCTGACGTGGAACGTCATAACGCCGTTTTCCACAGTCAGGGTACCCATGCCGTCCACGGCCTCGCTGGCATGGAACATACTGCTGTCGGTCTTGAACTCGGCGGTGTAAACGCCGTCGGGCAGGGCGGCGGCAGGGGCTTCGGTTGCGGCGGGGGCCTCGGTGGCTTCGGGGGCGGTCTCCACGGTGGAGGCAGCCGCGGATGCACTCTCGGCGGTGGTGGATGCGGATGCGCCGCAGCCCGCCAGCAGCAGGGCGGCCAGTGTGATGGATGCGAGTTGGCGTTTTTTCATGGTTACCTTCCTGTCTCTATTCTAACATATATAAATTAAGGGAACACCGCACGGCAGGGGCCGCGCATAGGCGGCACACGGGGAAATCGAGCAATAACGGCATACGGCGCGGGCGGGATGAATTCCTCCCCTCTCCACCGAAAATGGCTTTCTATCCCCCAAACCCAAAAACTGCCCGAAGGCGTTCCCTTCGGGCAGAATGTATCAAACTTAACCGTTCAGGGAGTCGATAGCTGCCTTGGTGTGATCAACGTAGAGCTGCTGGACATCGGCGATCTCGCCCAGACCGGCGATCTGGGTGTCGACACTGTCAAAGCAGCCAGCGGCGTTGAACTGGCTCAGCCAGGAATCCTCGTCAGAGCCGGCCATGTCATTGTTGGCGTGGTCACCGGCAACGACCATCAGCGGGCGCAGGATGACCTTGGTGTAACCGGCCTCCTTGACCTTCTCGATGACAGCGTCGCAGGCGGTGTCCTCCGGCTCGCCCTCGACAGTGCCGATGAACACATTGTCATAGCCCAGGGTCTGCATGGTGGTCTGCATCTGGCTGTAACTGATCTTGGCGGTGTGGGACGTACCGTGGCCCATGAACACAAAGGCGGTGCCGTCAGCAGCGGCAGCAGCGGCATCGTCATACCCGGCGACCTTGACGGCCTCGGCGGTGATGGCAGCGGCAACAGCCTCCTTGTCGGCGTTGATGACGGTGGCATCCTCGCCAACCTCGCCCAGCAGCGGCTCGGCGATGGCAACGCTCTCGAACTTGTCCTTGTACTGCTCAACGGCCTCGCACATCTCGTCGTACTCGGCGCCGTGCATCAGATGGGTGGGCTGGACGACCAGGTTCTTAACGCCGTTGGCAACGGCGCGATCCAAAGCCTGGCCCATGTTGTCGATTTTCTCGCCGTCGCGGGCCTGCACATGGTTAATGATGATCTGCGCGGTGAAGGCGCGGCGCACGCTCCAATCGGGGTTAGCGGCCTGTAAGGCATCCTCGATGCCCTTGATGTCAGCGGCGCGGCTGCTGTTGAAGGAGGTTCCGAAGCTGACGACCAGCAGCTCGTTCTCGCCGATCTCATCCTCGTTGCGGGGGTCGTCGTTGCCGGCGTCACCGGTGTCACGGCCGAAATACTCGGGGTCGGCGTTCTCGCCCTCGACCATTTCCTTCTGGGTGTCGGTCAGGGCGTCCCAGGCAGCCTTGGCGGCCTCGCACTGAGCGTCGGTGTCGTCGGTGCGCTCCTGCACATAGATGGCGTCGATCAAATCAGCGCAGTTTTTCGCGGCCACTTCGTCGGCATCTCCCTCATCTGCGGTTTCCTCGCTGCTTACGGCTTCGCTCTCGCTGGCAGCGGTGCTCTCAGCGGTGCTCTCGGTGGTAGCGGCGGTGCTGCCGCAGCCAGCCAGCAGCGCGGTGGTCAGGGCCAGGGCTGCCAGCACGGCAGCAGGCTTTTTGTGGTTGCGTTTTCTCATGTGTTTGCTTCCTTTCCTGTTGAAAACGTTGCATGGCACGGAAAGGCACAGCAAAACACACCTATCAAAAAACGAGGCCTTTTTGCGTGCAGAATGGCAACACAAAAAGACCCCGTACTTTCAGCAGGTTCTTTGCGGTACAACCAATTCCTCGTGATTTAGAGCTGTGCGCCCCCGTACCCGGCAGCAGGCAGGTTTCCTGGCTGAAAGATCAACACCCACCGCCGCCTTCCCGGGCTGATGCCCAGTGACCGGTGCAAACGCACCCTGGCGGCAGGCTTCCTTATCACAGTGACGAGATCGTGCGGGATTTGCGCCCGCTTCCCTTTTACCCTTTTCTGTGCGGCGGAACCGCGCAAAAAGGCACCTGCTGTCGTATTCAGTTTTACGGTGTAGAGTATAACACAATGCGGGCAGAAACGCAAGGGGCTGTTTGCCACAAGTTTTTCACCGTTCGTCCGTTGGAGATCGCGCCGCCGCTGCTCACGCCCGGAGAGCGGTGCACGGTCTCGCTGGCGGTGGGCTGCACCTTCCCCGCCGGGCTGCCCCAGGCCGTGGAGAGCGGGCAAACAATGTATATAACTCCCTAAAAACAGCGCAGCCCCCGCAGAAAGGTCAACCTTCTGCGGGGGCTGCGTATTTTAGTTAGCTGTTAAGCTGCGCTCAAATCAGGCCCATCAGGCTGGGCAGGCCCAGGGACAGCGCGGGAATGTAGGTGACAGCCAGCAGGGCGGCCACCAGTGCCACAAAGTAGGGGATGAGCTTGGACGTGACCTGCTCGATGGAGACATGGCCGATACCGCAGCCGACAAACAGAACCGAGCCGACCGGCGGGGTGATGTTGCCCAAGCACATATTGAAGATCAGCATAACGCCGAACTGGATCTCGGTCATGCCGAAGCTGGTGGCGATGGGCAGGAAAATCGGGGTGAAAATCAGGATGGCCGGGGTGATGTCCATGAACATACCGATGACCAGCAGGATGATGTTCATCAGCAGGAAGATGATGTACTTGTTGTCGGTCAGGCTCATCAAACCGTTGGAGATAGCTGCCGGGATGCCGGAGTACGCCATGACGAAGGACATGGCAGAGGAAGCGGAGATCAGGAACAGGATGATGCCGGAGGTCTTGGCAGAGTTGAGCAGGATATTCAGGAAGCCCTTGAAGTCGATGCTCTTATAGATGATGGAGAGGATCAGGCAGTACAGAACCGCGATGCCTGCGCCCTCGGTGGCGGTAAAGACACCGGAGACGATGCCGCCGATGACGATGACGATGAGCAGCAGGGACGGAACCGCGTCCCAAACGGTTTTCAGCACGCTCTGGCTGCGGTCAAAGCCGGTGGCCTTCATGCCGGCCTTTTTTGCGCCGATGAACGCAACGATCATGCAGCACAGACCCATTAGAATGCCGGGGATATAACCGGCCATGAACAGGGTGGAGATGGAGACACCGCCCGCGACGGTGGAGTAGACGATGAAAGCGGAGGTCGGGGGAATCAGCAGGCCCGTGGGGGCAGAGGCGATGTTCGCAGCGGCAGAGTAGGCAGGGTCGTAGCCGTTTTCCTCCTCAATAGGGCTGATGCAGCCGCCCATGGCGGATGCGGCAGCAACGGAGGAGCCGGACAGCGCGCCGAACAGCATGTTGCCCAGGATGTTGGCCTGTGCCATGGAGCCGGGGATCTTGCCAACGAACAGCTGGGCAAAGTTGACCAGGCGCTTGGCAATACCGCCGTTGTTCATGATGTTGCCGGCCAGAATGAACAGGGGCACAGCAAGCAGCGAGAAGCTCTCCACACCGGAGTTCATCTTCTGCATCGTGATAAAGGTAATTTGGTCCCAGGACAGGGTGGACATGGCGGTCACGATAGACGACGCCACAATGCTGATGGAGATCGGCACGCCGAGGAACAGCAGCACGCCGAACACAGCGAACAAAATAACGGTGGTCATGGTGATACTCATTTGTCTGCACCCTCCTTGGATTCTACTTTTTCGCCGGTGATGTCCTCATAGATGTTGATGATCTGCGCAATCACAATGAACACGCCGGAAATCGGGGCGATGGCGTAGACCAGGCTGCGGGGGATGCCCAGCAGCGCCGAGAACTCGCGGCTGGCGGAAACAGCCAGCTTAAAGCCGCCGATCGTGAAAACAAAGATCGCCATCAGGAGGATCAGGCCGTCGATGGCCACCAGCAGGGCGGTGTGGGCCTTGCCGGTGAACTTGTCGCGGACGAGGGTCAGCGACATATGCTCGCGGGTGGAGAAGGCGTAGGCCGCGCCGATGAAGCCGGTCCAAATCAGGCTGTAACGGACAAGCTCCTCGGTAAAGGCTACGGGACTGTTGAGCACATAGCGGGAGAACACCTGGATAAGCACCAGAATGGTCATGAAGGAAAGCAGAATCGCACAGGCGATGCTGAGAATTTTATCCATCCAGTATTTGATGGCTGCGAAGGTGTTTTTCATGACTTACTCCTCCCCTCTTGCCTTTTCAATGGTATCCATCAGCGTCTTGACGCCGGGATACTCTTCTTCGTAGGCTTCGATCATGGGCTGGGTCGCCTCGCGGAAGGCTTCCTTGTCGACGTCGTAGACGAATTCGACGCCCATGGTCTCCTGGGCCTCCTTGACGGCCTCCTCCACGGCGGTGTCCCACATGACCTTGTGGGCGTCGGTGGAATCGTGGGCAGCCTCAAGAAGAATCTGCTGATCCTCCGGGCTGATGGTCTTCCAGACCTTTTCGCTCATGATCAGCACATCGGGGATCATGGCGTGCTGATCGACCGAGTAGACCTTGCAGACCTCACCGTGCTTGCCGGTAGTCAGGGCGGTCTCGTTGTTCTCGGTGCCGTCGATGATGCCGGTCTGCAGCGAGGTATAGACATCGCCGTAGGACATGGCAACGGGGATACCGCCGAGGTAGCTCATCATATCGGTCTGGCTCTTCATATCCTGCACGCGGATCTTCAGGCCCTTGAGGTCTGCCGGGGTGCGGATGGCCTTATCCTTCGTGTAGAAGGAACGTGCGCCGGAGGTGTAGTAGGTCAGCGTGACAAAGCCGTCGTCGCCGGTCGAGAGAAAGAAGTCCTGCATCTCCTGGGAGTCCATGACGTTGTAGAAGTCGGCGGTGTCATTGAAGATATAGGGCAGGCCGAAGGCATTGAACGCTTCGTTGTAGGTGGCCAGGCCGGGGGCCGAGACTTTCGTCATGGCGATAACACCCGCCTGCAGCTGCTCAAGGTTCTCGTTCTCGCTGCCAAGCTGGCCGTTGGGGAAGATCTTGACCTGGATGCGGCCATCGGTCTTTTCGGCGACTTCGTCGGCAAACTGGGTCATGGCGATATGGACAGTGTGGGTCTCGGACAGGCCGTGGGCCAGCGTCAGCACCAGCGGGTTCTCTGCGCTGTAACCGTTGGTGGCCGTGGTGCTGGCAGCGCCGCAGCCGGACATAAGCCCGACGCACAGCGCCGCCGCAGCACCCAGGGCTACAATTTTCTTGAACATAACTTTCTCCTTCTGATATATGTGGTCGCTGCGAGCAGGTGCAGCGGGGAATCCCCCAGTCCGCTTCGCGGACAGCCCCCTTTGACAAGGGGGCCTTTAAAACCTCCCTTGTCAAAGCGAGGGCGGAGGGATTCCTCACCGCCGCCTCCCCCTTACATCCCAATCAAATCAAACTGCTCGAACGAGACAAGCACCTCGTGGTTTTTCTTGGGGTTGGGGTACTTGATCTGCACGCTCTTGAGGCGCTGGCTGTAATACCAGCCGCTCTCGGCTTCCTCAAACTTGCGGCGGTGCAGGAAATGCGGCAGCTCCTTGCCGTCGACCTGCACATAGAACGGGGACTTCTCGCGGTGAATCATGTCAAGCGCCATGCTCTCCACGGCGGTCTCGTAGCTACCCTCGTTCGTGAAGGTCACGACCGTCTTGACGCCTGCCTTGACGTCGATTTTCGTCTTGAGGTATGCACCCTTACGGTAGTCGTTCGTGCGGCCGTCGTCCTCGTACAGGGTGAACGCAGAGTCAACGTCCGGAGCCATCAGGATATCCAGGGCCGTGGTTTTCTCGGTCATCAGGTTATGCAGGGCGTTGCCGCTCATCGGGATGATGGCGCCGCTGCGCACAAACAGCGGGATGCTGGCGATGTCCACCGGCACCTCAACGGTCTGGCCGGGGGCGTATTCCTCGCGGGTGTAGAAGTCGTAGAACCGCTCGTTCTCGTTTTCTGTCTTGGGCAGGTAGACCGGGCGGACGGTCTGGCCCTTCTCGACCACATTTGCGACCAGCAGCGAGTCGCCGAACATAAAGTCCACACCCTCGTCGTAGGTGGCCGGGTCGTTCTGGAACACGCTGAACGTCGGCTGCCAGATGGGCAGGCCGTTCTCGTGAGCGCGCTCCATCAGCGAGTAGAGCGTCGGGCTGAGCTTGTAGCGGAAGTCAATGGCGTCCTTGATGTACTGCTTTTTGTCGCTGTACATCCACGGCTCGGTGACGGTGTTGTCGGTGTTGGTCGAATGGATGGAGAATCGCGGCTGGAAAATGCCGTTCTGCACCCAGCGCACGAACAGCTCACCCTCCGGCGCGGGGCCGAAGAAGCCACCGATGTCACAGCCGTGGTTGGAAACGCCGCAGAGCGCCATGCCCAAAATCGTGGCAATGTTGTATTTCAGGGTATCCCAGCAGGTCAGGTTGTCGCCGGCCCAGACCTGTGCATACCGCTGGATGCCGGCGTGGCCGGAGCGGCAGACCGAGAAGGGGCGGCAGTCGGGGTCGTATTCCTCGATGGCCTCGTTGGACAGCTGGCACATCAGGTTGCTCATGACCGGCTTCATCGTGCCGATGGTGCTGCCCTTGCCCTCAAAGTAGACCTTCGCGTCCTTATCGACGAGGGAGTCATACTCGCAGTTGTCGTTCCAGATGGAGCGGCAGCCGTACTTGAGCAGTGCGTCCTTGATGTACTGCTTCCAGTGCAGACGGGTGGATTCCTTCGTGTAGTCAACAAACAGCCCGGGGCCGCCCCACCAGGTGCCGACGGCCAGACCATCCACACCAGTGTTGTCGTCGGAGGCGGGCAGGAACATCCCCTTCTGCTTCATCTCGTCCAGCAGCGGGTGGACCAGCAGCATGCCGGGCTTGATGTTGGGCGAGACGACAATGCCGCGCTTTTCCATCTGGGCGAACCAGTCTGCCGGGTTCTTGAACCGCTTGTGGTTCCAGGTGAAGCTGCAGCGCTTGATGCCCTCGGGCGTCTCGACCGCGCAGTAGCCGCTGGACAGCTGGAAGCCGTCTGCGGGGATGCCCTCCTCGCGGGTCGTGTCGATGAAGTCGAGCACGGCGTCATCGCTGTTCTCGGGCAGCTCGGGATAATACATCGAGCTGCCCAGATAGCCCAGCGCGGCCTTCGGCAGCATGACGCTCTTGCCGGTCAGGTCGGTGTAGCGCTCGATGACCTCGCGGATGGACGGGCCGGCAATCAGGAACAGGTCAATGTCGCCCGCGTCGGTGCGGTAGGAAGAATAGCGGTGCCAGTAGTTGCGCTTCTCGCGGCCCATGTTGAAATCACACTCGGCCGTGTTGTGGTAGAAATAGCCCACAGCCTGCTTGGTGCCGCGGTTCAGGCGGATGTAGAACGGAATATGCTTGTAGAGGGAGTCGGTCTCCTTGGCGTTGTAGCCCATGGCGTCGCCGGGGGCCATGTTCATGTATTTCTCGGCCTTGTTGATCTCGCCGGATTTCTCGCCAAAGCCGTAGAAGCAGTCGTCAGCCTCGATCTGGCTGGCATGGATGCGGCGGTGGTTGCTGTCCTCGCGGTAGGCCAGGTCGGGAATATCGGCGTGCAGCAGGCTCCCGTCCTTATCATAGACCATGATGCGGAACGGCGCTTTCTCGATGACGACTTTCAGCCGCTTGCCCTGGATGACGGCCTGCTTGCCGCCGTCGGTCAGCGCAGCCTCGGCGGGCTGGACGCGCTTGCGGCAGTCCTTCATCAGTTCGTCGGTGCGGGAGTCCCACGCCGTCATGGTCAGGCTGTAAGAGGCTTCGTCCCAATCGCCGTCAAAGCCCGCGCGGATGCGCAGGATGTCGTCGGTCAGGAACCAGATGCGCAGTTCCACGGCGTTAGTAGCCACAGCATAGTAGCTGCCGTGGTCGGTGACTGCGCCACCGGTGTAGCACACTTTCATAGATTTTCCCCTTTCTTTGTGATGCGGTAGTTCGGGCACAAATAGGCAATATGCACAAAAATCGGATATAATTTTTGTGCATCTATAAGTTATTCGCCCTGTTTCGACTTTATAATAACAAATTGTTCATGAAATTTCTTCTGCATTTGTGGCACGAATGTTGCAAAATGTGATATAATCGTTTTAAGGACAAAAATTGCAGGAGGGCCGACGCCATGATTATCCAAAAAGTTCCGCACTATGTAGATTCTGTTCTGACACAGGAGGTCGCCAGCGCCGCCCTGCAGGGCGGTGACGTAGTGGTGGCCTGGTACACGAACCAGGTCAACAGCCAGTCGGTCGTCCACTCCCACCCCTACTATGAGCTGATTTTGCCGGTAGCGGGCAGCAGTGTCCGCTATTCCGTCGGCGGCAGCGTCTACGATTTACACTTGGGCGAGCTGATTTTGTTCCCCGGCGATATGTACCACTCCTGCAAGTTCAACATCACGGCGGATACTTCGGAGCGGCTCGTCGTGCAGATCGCGCCGGGCATCTGGGACCGTGCCTGGCAGCAGAGCGGTCTGCCCCGCCGCGCATGGAACCGCGACCCCATCATCTTGGATGCAAACGCCGTCCTGCACTGGGATTTCCGCGGCCTGCTGGAACGGATGGCACAGACTGTCTCACTGGACGAAAGGATACGCCCCCTCGTGCAATGCTGCGAGGTAACAGAGCTGATTCTGCTCGCCAGCCATGTCATCACCCGGCGCAACGCTGCACCGCCGCCCTCGGCCACCAGCCTGCTGATTGCCAAGGCCGTTGACTACCTGCAAACCCACTACACCGACCCCGGGCTGACCGTGGCACAGTTGGCCAAGTACACCTACACAAGCCGGGAGCATCTGTCCCGCGTGTTCAAGGAGTACACGCTGGAAAGCGTACACGGCTACCTGACCAACCTGCGGATGCAGCACTGCCGCAACGCCATTGCGGCCGGGGCCAGCGTGCTGGACGCCTGCAATGCCAGCGGCTTTACAAATTACAGCAGTTTTTTAAAGAGTTTCCGCGCGCTGTACGGCGTTACCCCAACCGAGTACCGCGCCCAGCTGCGGCAAAGCCTGGCCCCCAACTAGCTTTACACTGGCGGCAAATCGGGGTATACTTAGGGCAACACCGCACAATTCCCGCCTTACGGCTTAAGCACCGCTCCGGCGGCTG
>OLOH01000694.1_pt1 | contig 22471 bp, 20 predicted proteins | sample 1673221 | NCBI WGS metagenome assembly OLOH01 (sample SAMEA3136767, study PRJEB25190) | human gut metagenome
CACCACGTTCAGCCCCAGCCAGAGCTGTACCCGTGGGCAGATCGTCACCTTCCTGTATAAGCACTATGCTTAAAGAGAAAGGTATTCTGGTGCAGTTCGACTAGAAATGAATTGAATTTTGAGGAAGGGCCGGGAGTACTCCCGGCCTTTTGCTTGTCTATCCCAAAAGAACATAGCAAGGAAATGGCAGCGGAGACGGGCACCGTAGCTCAGCTGTCACTGGTACCCACTCACCCCACGACACGCGCTGCGCGGAGCGCAGCCGCACCTTTGTTGCCAAGTCATTATGTTCGCAAACACAAAAAGTCAGATACCGCAAATGCGATATCTGACTTTTTTGGCAAGGCAGAAAAGTTAAACCCATCAGGACCTGGTTTTGGAGTGAATATGGCGGTACGCCACCGGGAGTGAGAGAGGCAGCGAGCCCCATATAATCATTTTTTGAACCTACAATTTTAACCAAACGATGGACGCTGCCGATCACACTATCGTGAAGAAGTTTATACCATACAATCTTCTTGCGGCCTTTTGATCTCTGTCTTGGATATGAGCGAAAGCCCACGTGTTGATGCCTTCAAGGTTTTACAACCTTCTTTTTGAGAAGCAGCAATCCGACCACAAGCACCGCGGGAAATACCGTTGCAACGAGCAGACCGGTTTTTAGATTACCACCTGCCATTTCAGCAAGGCTGCCTACCATGGTCGGGCTTACCGTAGCGCCCAAATCTCCGGCCAAGGCCAAGAACGCGAACATTGCCGTACCTCCTCGAGGACATTTCTGAGAAGAGATGCTGATGGAGCCCGGCCACATGATGCCCACAGCAAAACCACAAAGAGCGCAGCCTGCAAGTCCCAGAATTGGAGACGCGGACAGGGAAGCCAGCAGATAACATCCGGCGCACATGATACCGCAGATCAGCATCACCTTGGTCAAATCCAGTTTCTCGCTGAATTTTCCGTACAGCATACGGGATATTCCCATAAACATTGCGAACAGGCCAGGTCCTGCTAAGTCGCCCACTGTTTTAGAGACGCCGATGGCAGCCTCGGTAAAAGCGGATGCCCATTGCGCCATGGTTGCTTCAGAGGCGCCGGAGCATATCATGAGGATGATGATAAGCCAAAACAACGGCAGCCGAAGCAGTTGACCCACGCTCATACTCTTGCCCTCGTCAACCAATCGTTCCATGGGGCAGGATAGAAAGTTGAAAGTGTTATAGAGGGGCACTAACGCCCAGATAATTGTCAGAATCCTCCAGTTTTCCAGGCCAAAGATGGCGAAAAAGAGAGTGGAGCCTAAAATTACCCCCAATGCGCCCCAACAGTAGAAGGAGTGAAGAAGACTCATCATTCCGTCCTTGTTTTCGAAGGGACATGCTTCTACAATAGGGCTCACTAAAACTTCAATCAGGCCGCTGCCTATGGCGTAGAGCACTACTGAAATCAGAATCCCTGCAAAAGGATTGGACAACCTATCCGGCAGGAATGCCATGGAAATTAAGCCCACTGCGGACAATACCTGGGATGCCACCACACAGGTTCGATACCCGATTTTGTCGGCAAACTTAGTAGCAGCAAGATCGATGAGCAGCTGTGCAAAATAAAAGACCATGGGGATCATGGCGATTTTTTCCAGGGTGATCCCGTAAGTGCTCTTAAAGGTTAAAAATAAAAGTGGGGCAAAGTTGGCGGAGATCGCCTGAGTAATAAAGCCCAGATAGCAGGCGACTAGTGTTTTTTTATAATTCGGTTTTTTACTCATAGTGCAGTCTCTTCACGGATCATTTGCCGGCACGAATATTTTTTACCGTTCTTTTCTCTATGCTGAGATTTTCATACACTCTGATTCCGCCGTTGCCTACCGGAGCCTGTGCCAAAAGTCCCACTTTTACAGTGGGTTCCACAGGGAGATGGAAGTATCGCATCATATAAAAGTTTATCCCGTCCACGGAGTAGTGGAACGCAAAATTGTTTCCAACTCTGCAAACTTGCAGCCAAGCCGTGTTGCCTTCCAGGTTGCAGCCATTGGCGTCGTCGGAATCCCCCTTTGTCACCACACTTACAGCAGCGTGTGTGCCAAAATCGGTGAGTTCAAAGCAGCATTTCGCCCAGCAATTCATATCTTTCATAACCATTACGGAAGCAGAATCGTAGGTATCTTGGAACTCGTGGGAGACTTTGACCTTGAGCACAAAATCTCCGTCTATCTCCGTATAGTAATAGGGCGCGTTGCAAAGGGACTCAGGAAGAATTCCCTCCTCGCATTCATCGATGCTGCCGCAGAAGAAATCCGTCTGAGCTGGTGCCATGATCTCGATTCGGTCCTCTGTCTGATGTACAGAGCTTTCGTTTAACCACTTAAATTCCATAGTATTCATCCTTCCGTTATAATTTTCGAACGTATTATAACATCAGGATTTTTCAAAATGAAGGAATAATCACCTCAAGAAAAAGCACTATTTACCCAAATTTCGGTTTTGACTGGGTGCATATCCATAGGCCTTCTTGAATTGACGGCTAAAATAGTTTACAGAATTGAATCCGCAAGCAGTACTGATTTCCTGCAGGGTCAGTGTTTTTTCACTCAGCAGCCTGTGCGCCGTTTGAAGCCGGTATTGGATCAGTGCATCCACAGGGGAACACCCCATATAGGTGTGGAAGCAGCGCCCGGCTTCGCTGCGGCTGATGTGAGCGGCATTGGAAATCTCTTCCAGGGTGACCGTTTCCGTATAATGTTCATAGATGTACGTGAGCATCTTTTGCAGTCGGATCTGACTTTTCAGCTGGATGCGTGACGCTTCAAATTTTGGGAAAGCGTCAAGATTGCAGAATAGATACTCAAATATCCGGCTGATGTTGCGCTGTACCGTCATTTCATAACATTGGGGTTGTTGGCTCAAACAGCGGTAGGTATCTTGAATCAGACAGTTCACTTCACGATGAGAACTGTTCTCGTGCCGAAATACAATAAAGGGCAATGAATCGCACTGTACAATAGGGTGAATATATTTTTGATAAATTGTGCTGTGTTCAGGAGCGATGGCAACGCCGGAAAAGACAACGATGGGTATGGGGTCAGGACTATCGCCGGATAATTGCTGGACTCTGTGGATCGTATTCCTGTTGACAAAGATGCTGTCTCCTGCCTCCAGTGTGATATGCTGCTGCCCAACTTGGTAATCCAAAACATTTTTCGCAGCAGTCGCTATTTCAAAGTCAGGATGCCAATGGAAAGGCCCAGCCCAATTTGGCAATTCAGCTAACTCATCGTGATAGTAGGTGACGGGAAATTCCGTGACTTTGTGGGGGATTTGTTCCTGTAATTGGTGGTCAAGTATGATAGGCATATTTCTATCCGCTCCCGTAGAACTGTTGAAATGATTATACCACCGATTGACGCCGTTTTTCCACCGAGAGAATGCAGAAAAGCGGCAGAGCGATGCGGAGCCTACTAAGGTGAGAACCAAGTCTCGTACAGTGCGCAAAGGAAACTTGATCTACACGATCCGCCCCATTCAAGCAGCCGTAAATTGCAAGGTGGAGCAGGATTTTCCTGCTCCACCCGAATCAAAATGTAAAAAGGAAAGACGGTGAGAACTACACAGACCACCATGTGCGGTTTTGAAGTGAATGTGGGAAAATGCTCCAAGAATCCAGAAAATGGCAGGGGGTGAGATGTTCTTCTGCAAAAATCCAGAAAAACTTGTGCTGGTTTGGTGCTGTAGCAGTTGGCCCATGGACCTGGGCGCGGAAACATGTAGCAATATCAGGATGGGTGGGATTCATCTTGTTGGGCATAGTATTGCGCTTGTGCAGCCCATAACTCCTGGTACTTGCCCGGCCTCTCTAGGAGCGCGTCGTGGTTGCCTTGTTGGATGATTTGACCATGATCGAATACAGCGATTTCGTCACAGAATTTGCAGGAGGAAAGACGGTGGCTGATGTACACCGCGGTTTTGTCCCCAACGATTTTGTCAAAGTTCTTGTAGACCTCCATTTCGGCCACAGGGTCCAGAGCAGCGGTGGGCTCGTCTAACACCACGAAAGGAGCGTCTTTGTACAAGGCCCGGGCCAGTGCGATCTTCTGTGCTTCGCCTCCGGATACTTGGACGCCGTTTTCATCAAATTCCTTGTAAAGAGGCGTTTCCAGACCCAGGGGAAGAGTGCGCATCCTGGGGCCAAAACCAGCCATATCCAAACAAGACTCTGCCCGGGAAGTGCTGTATTTTACAGCAGCGGCTACATTTTGCCCCAGAGGGAAGGAAAGCAGTTGAAAATCCTGGAATACCACGGAAAACAGGGCAATGTATTCCTGGTAGTGATACTTTCGGATGTCAATGCCGTTTAAGAGGATTTCCCCCTCGGTGGGATCATAGAGCCGGCAAAGCAGCTTGATAAAGGTAGTTTTGCCGGAGCCGTTTTCACCCACCACCGCCAGACGGCTTCCGATGCGGAACTTCATGTTCACATGGCGCAGTGCCCAGACATCGGTGTTGGGATATTTAAAGGAAACGTCTCGAAACTCGATTTCGTAGTTGCGGTCCGAACGCTTTTCCGTGGTCAGACTGCCCTGGTACATCCGATTGGGGGTGTCCAGAAATTCAAAAGTATCCCGCAGAAAAACAGCGTTGGAACGAAGCTCTCCCCAAGAGCTCACCAGCTGGCGAATGTTCCCGGACAGTGCGGTGATGGCTGCCACATACTGGGCCACACTGCCCACGGCGAAGGCACCCGCCCAGGCCTTCAGGCACACAAAGCCGTAGGCAAGCCCGGTGAACACCCCGGAGATTCCGGAAGCTGTTGCAACCAGCAGGCCGAGAGATCCTCTGGAACAACGGGCTATAAGGCCGTCCGGTGCAAATGCTTTGTCCCCGTCGTTGTAGTAATTTATGAGCCTGTCTTGACGGTACATACGCGCATCCACACTGCGGGAGGGGTTCTGCATGGCTCCGTAAATAAAGTTGAAGTACCGGTTGGAGTCTAGCGCGATCTTTGCAACTTTGACTTGAAAAGTCACTGCCTGATTTTCGCAGAGCGGGGAGAGCATGGTCACTCCCAGCAGGATTGCCAGCACAAGCAGCGTGAGCAAGGGATTGTTCAACAGGGCCCAGTTTCCAGCAGAGGCAGGCACCTGCTGTGTGAATAAGGTAACTGTCAGTGCGATGGCGCCGAGAATACCAAACAAAGGCTTGAGCAATTTTTCACATTGTACGATGACGTATGTGAGCCCATTCCCATTCCAGTTATTGCTTTCCCACATATAGGTTAGAAGCTGGTGGGTATGGGTGTCATCTGCCGCCTGGAAATCCATGGATAGGAGCTTTTTTGTCTCCACCAGTCGATTGGTATGGTATATCTCATGGGTACAGGCCTGACGCCACCGGTTTGCCCCGGCGGTGAGCAGTCCCAGCAAGGCCGTCAAGCCGATGGTCATTCCCACTAGAAAAGTCAGTCTGCCCGGGTCCCGATTCCCTGCCAGCTCGTTTAAGATCTGAGAGGAGAAATAGATGGTCACATAGGGGGATACCGCTGCCAAGACGCTGTATAGCACCAGGGACGGCAGCATCTGCGGGGTGTACTTGTGCCAGATTTTGTAAGCTCGCAGGGTGGAGTGCAACGTCTCCCCAAAACCTGGCAGGGATTCCTTTTTATTCATGAGCATTGCCCTCCTTGTAGTATTGGCTTTGAACTTCGAACAGTTCTGCGTATTTTCCGCCCAAATCCAAGAGAGATTGATGGGTGCCTTCCTCCAGGATTTTTCCGTCTCCCAGTAGGAGAATCCTGTCGCAGAACCTGGTGGAGGCCAGCCGGTGAGAGATGTAGAACGAGGTCCGTCCCTGAGTCAGTTGGCTGTATCGCAGGTAGAGTTGGTGCTCGGCGATGGGGTCCAGAGCAGCGGTGGGCTCGTCCAGCACGATGATGGGCCCGTTTTTGTACAAGGCCCTTGCCAGCATCAGCCGCTGCAGTTCTCCTCCGGAAAGCTGGACGCCGTCTGTATAGATTCCCGTGCCAATGTGGGTTTCCTTACCCTGGGGCAGGGATTGATATTTTTCCCACAGCCCCGCACGTTTCAACGCATCTTCCATGCCGGCAAGGTCGGTGCCTTCCGGGTCTGGGAGAATGTTGTCGGCCAAAGTGGTGTCAAATACGGAAAAGTCCTGAAACACCGTGGAAAACAGGGTGTAGTAATCCCGGCGGTTGAACTGCCGGATGTCCTCCCCGTTTAGGAGTACTTGCCCGCCAGTGGGGTCCAGCAACCCACAGACCAGCTTCATCAAGGTGGTTTTGCCTGCGCCGTTGAGGCCTACAATAGCCAGCTTTTCGCCAGGTTCCACCGTCAGGTCGATGTGGGAGAGTGTATCCTTTTGCGCTCCAGGATACCGGAAGGACACATCCCGGAGCTGAATCCGGTAAGTTTTGCCTGTTTCCGGCGTTATGGGCTTTCCATCCTCGAAGAGGAAAGGCTCCGGGGCTTCCAGATAATTTCGCACACTGCACAGCTCCAAGCTAAACTGATGCAGCTCCCCAAAGCTTTTCAGGATTCCAGTGACCCAGGTGGTGAAGTTTCCCACTGCTGTAAAGTACAGCAGAAATTCCGAAGCGGGCAGCCCTTCCCGCAAAGTCAGTACCAACAGGTAGCCATAGGCGGCCCCGTTGCGCAGCAGGGTCAAAACTACCTCTGCCAGATCTCCCAACAAATACACCCGTTGTTTCCGAAACTGAAAATCCCGGTAGAGATGGAGCACGGAGCTATAGACCTCTTCCAGCCAGTCCCCCATGCCAAAGATGAGAATGTCCTTGAGGGCGCCCCGATCTGCTGCCTTATTGCGGATGTAGGTCATTTTCTGACCCAAAGAGCCCTCTTCTTTCCGATGGGTGAAGGCCCATTTGGCGCCTCTGCGAGAACAGAGATAGCTCAAGCCTGCTGTCACCACGGCGATTAGGATCAACACCGGGTCCAGGCTGAGAAACAGAATCAGGTAGATGCCGAATCCCACCAGGTTTTGGACGATCTCCGTCAGCACCCGCCAAATGGCTTCTCCCGGACTATCGTTGGAGCTGAGAGATTCCATGGCCCGCTCTTTTTCCTTTTCTAAGTCCGGTTTTCCCACATTTGGGTAGGAAGTAGTCACTGCTTTGAGGACAATTTGCAGTACTAGGTCCATTCGAAGCTGGATTCTGCCGAACATAGTGTTCTGATCCAGATAGGCTTGTGCTCCTCGCAGTACAGCCAGTGTCCCGGCCATAACCGCGATGGTGGTGAACAATTCCCACAAGGGAGCGACGGTTTCCACTTTGCCCAGAACAAGGGGGGCCAAGAACAGTTCCGTCAAGCTGATGACCACATGGAGCATCGCCAGAATCAGGCACAGCCACAGCACGCTTTTTCGATTGCGCCAAGCCAAACGGATCATGTATCCAGCGTTTTGAAACATGCTGTATGTTGGCTTGCGGGTTGATGTATCTTCCATGAGATAAGCTCCTTTCCAATGTCTGAGGAAAGTATACCGTAAAAAAAGATCCCCGGGAGATTCCGGGGACGAAACGTCAAATTCAGGGGATGAATTACACAGACTCCAGGGGAAGCAGGATCTCCGTGGTAAAGGCCCCTTCTTCACTGGCCCGCCTTAGATACCCGCCCAAGCGCTTTACCACCGTATCCATCCGGAAGAGTCCGTAGCCGTGACCGGTTCCTTTGGTAGTGGAAAAGCGTCCGTTTACTTTGGCTTGCTTGCCCCCGGGGGCAAAATTGGTAAAGGAGATGTACAGTTGGTTCCCTTTCATGTCCATGTATACCCGGATCATTCGATGCCCCTGGGGCAGCTGGCGGTTGGCCTCGATGGCGTTGTCAAAGAGGTTTCCCAGAATGACGCACAAATCCACGTCGGAGATGGAAAGTTTCACCGGAATGTGGGCATCCACCCGCACTGGGATCTCTTGGGACTTTGCCAGAGAGATCTTGCTGTTTAAGATGGCGTCGGCTAATACGTTGCCGGTTTTGATGGCGGGGTCCACCTGTTTCAGGTCGTCCTCCAGCTCTGTGAGATAGGAACTTACAGCCTCCAGGTCGCCTTTTTGTACATAGGTCTTCAGCAGCTGGATGTGGTTGCGAAAGTCGTGTCGCCAACCACGTATTTCCCGATACATGTGCTCGATTTCCCGGTAGTGGGTCTCTATCAATTGTTGCTGGGTAGCGGCGATGCGCCGGTCCAGTATTCTGGAAAAGAATCCCATAGGCGCCTCCTTACAGCTTTTGAATGATCGCCTGGTTTAAGGTCTCATACCCGCCCCGCGGAAGGGGAACCGTGGCTCCGCTGAGCATTATGGCCTCCCGTTTGGTGGCTTTCTGAACTTTGCTCAGATTCAAGATAAAGGAACGGCCCACCCGAAAGAATCGGTCGTCCAAATCTCGTTCCATGGCGGTGAGCGTCTTTTTTACGGTGTAGGAAGTTTCCGGCGTGTGAACTGTCACATAATTCTGACGGACATCCAAATACTCTACTTGGAAAAGAGGCACCCGGACCAGCTCTTCGGGAAGTTCCAGCAACAGAAAGCGTCCATCGCGTTTCAAACGCTCTACCGCCCGATTTAACACAGAACAGAGCTTGTCCCGGCTGACAGGCTTGAGAAGATAGTGGAGTGCCGACACATCGTAACCTTCCGCAATATAGTCCGAGTATCCGGTGACAAAGACGATCTGGGTCAGCTTGTTTTCCAGCCGCACTTGTTTGGCAAGTTCCACCCCGTTGCATCCGGGCATTTCTACATCCAGCAGCAGAATATCCCAAGCCTTGTCCTCGGTGTATTGAAAGAGAAAGGCATCCCCCGAGGAAAATTGACGCACTTCCACGTCAAATCCTCGATTTTCTGCCCATTGGTGCGCCAGCTGACACACCAGGTCTCTATCCCCTTTTCGATCATCGCACACGGCGATTCGGTAGTCCATGTAGGTTCCTCCTGCAAAATGATGACAAAATTATATACCAAAACGAGAATAAATAAAAGAACGAAACCCTAGCGCATAATTACCCCAGTCGATTGTGAAGTGTATCCCGGAGTGCATAATCTTAATTGTAAACAACACGTATATGAATATAAGGATACACCTTTGCCGCCAGCCTGGTGGACGGCATTGAGCGATTAGGTTGAAAATCCGAAAACGGCTGCGTTTTTGCGTGAGACGACTTCCTGTTTTGCGATGAAAAAAGAATCGACGTCCTTCCAAGCAGAGGAATCCGGCTTCACCAGATGACAGCGGAGGAGATCACCCAGCATTATCATTTCAGCACTGCCACAGAGGGGTATTGCGCATCTTGCTTGGCGAAAGCGTGCAAAGAAAACCCCGAAAATCCCTACGCCCGAAAGCTGGAGGAAAATCTGACCGCCACCTGGGCAGTAGTGGATTCCCACGGGGATTTTGGGGAATTTTTCACCTTGGACCAGCAGTTCCACCGGGTGCTGTTGGACTCTTTGCAAGATCCTTATTTCAGCGCACTGCAGGATTCCCCCATGGGCTTTTTCAACCACCCGGAACTGCAACAGGTGTCCAGCAAACTGTCTCGTCGGGATATTTGCCAGTGCCACCAGCAGATTTTGGATGCTGTCAAAGCCGGGGACCCGGTACAGGCCTACCTTGCCGTCATGGCCCACGCTGCCCTGATGCACCAAGTCGGGCCGTGAATTTCACAGGGCACAGGACGTACTTGTGAGGATAGAAAAGGGTCTGACAGTGTCTTATCAGGTGTGCAAATTGAAAGAGATATTTTTTGCGAAGGCTGGGAGTAATCCCAGCCTTTTGCTAACCATAAAACAAGGGAATCCCACCTCAAAAACTGTGCCGCAATCAACAAAGAATAAGCTCAAGAAAATCTCCCCGCCCAATGTAGGTGTAAATCTACCAAAAGACGGGGAGTTTATCTCTGTCCAGTTCGCGAACTGAGGGTGTGTGTAGGGGACACATATCGGGGAGTGTTGGTGGTCGAAGAAAACCAACCTGAAAGTAGGACCCACTAACCATGCCAAAGAAACGCTGCACAACAAACGGCAACGTCTTTCGCCGCATCGCTGGCCACTGGCAAAGCGTGATCTGATAATGTAACGAACGGAGGAAGAAAAATAAGGGATAGATCCAATATTCACGCTTACTGGGAGAATATGCAGCGGCCATGGGAAAATGGTTTTATATACTTGTGTGGAGGAATCTAAATTATTCCGGGAAAGGATTTTGAATTTCGGAACGGGGTTTGGGATAACAGCTAATCATTTGGCAGCGCAGAATGTTGTAACGGAGGTTGAACCGGACCCTGTTATGATTGATTATGAAGATCTGAAGAAATATATTGCAGGTCGGTTTGCCATAACAGAAATTTATGGAGTTAGAACGATTTTTGGATTACAGAAAAATGAGTGTAAATCAAACAATGACTGGATATCCTCAATGTATGAGCTGGAAAGTCTTGCAGAGAGGATTCTCGAGTTTCGGAAAATCGCTTTTTACCATCACATCCATTTAGAGCGTAGCTGTGTAAGGTGATTTTTCTGTTGATGTATGATTTGCGGCAACCAGAAGGTATCATTGCAGCAGACAGAGTGTGAGATAAAAATAATTTGTACAAAACACTGGGCTGGTTTGTATGCCCCTCGGCATGCGATTTTGAAGTGAATGTGGAAACAGCGATTAGGGAGCAGGAAAGAGAGGAGGTTGAGCCGGTCTCCCGGTGAAATCGCCATGAAGTGATACTGGTTTGGTACTGCAGGAAGATTTTCAGTACTCAGCGGGCCCAGGTGAGACGCACAGAACGCTTGTATAGTGACTCGCCGGTAGCTGGGTCTTCCAATGTGACTGTGAGAGTGTCCAGCAGGCGAGGAACATAGCCGTTTTGAGGCTGTAAGGTGGTTTTCCAGGTGTAATACGGATCGCCGCCGCTGTAGGATTTCTGGGCAAGGTCGTGGAGAAGAGTACCTTCGGCCACCACATCTCCCTCCTCTGTTGAAATAGCAATCATAAGATCATTTTCTGGAGTGGTGCCATCTGTGACAAATTCTACTGTGAACTCCTTCTGGTACTGTAAAGACCACAGGCTGTTCCCGTGCTCAAAAAGGCCTGGGATGGAGACAATGGTGTCCCATCTGGCCTGCCCCAGGGCAATGACGTCCGGGTCATCAAACGACATAGTCCAACGAAGGGAGGGATAGGTTTCCAGATAATCCTCTGCAAACGTCATCCCTGCATCCAAATAGGTGTCACTGGAAAAAGAATTCCCGGTGGTAAGATCAATGGTGACTTCCGCCAGCACCCGCACCTCCATTCCATAATCAATCATTTCCGTTGCTGTGTAGGAGTCTAGATCTTCTTCCAGAAATCGGAGGATCACCTGCTGGGTACCGCTAGGAAGTCCATCAAAGCAGGCAGAACCGGAAATCTCTGTAGCGTCACGGGGAATATCATCGGGGCTTGGCACTTGGCTTTGGCTGAGATTATACGGAATGGGAGTGCCGTCCGGCAGAAACAGTCTGGGAAAATCCACAGTGTAAGACCGAAATCCCCAAAAGGGAATAGTGTAGTCGATCTTGGTGTAGGATGGCGTAAGTTTTACATTGTGAATCTCCACCACAGATCTGTTCCCAGTGATAGTCGTCTGTCGGTTGTAATCCGTGGTCGCAGGGAGGGAAAAACTGCCTGAAAAAGAGCCGGGAATAGCTTCCCATGCGCTCCCGTTGTCATAGGTGCGGGTGAGGTCTGTCATTTGATAGGAGACCGTTACAGTGTCTCCATCACCGACGACAACCGGCAGAGGAAGAGAGAGTGCCCCCAAAAGGGTTCCGTGCTCAGGATAGAGAGAGATACTTGTTTTCTCCAGAGGAACTCCATTTACTGTGGCAGTCACACTAGCGTCCAAGGAGGTAAGATCTTCAAGCATAGTTTCACTTGCGTCTGTGACGGCAAAGGTGAGGTGGACGTATTCCCCATCGCAAAAGGCTTCCTCCACGGAAAGGGAAAGGTTCGTGTGAGAAGCCTGTGCCAGACTATGGGGCTCTTCCACACCATCATACGTTCCCATATAGCTGCCAAGAGTGGTTTTTCCTGTGTTGTATAGGCGAAACGCCCGCCCAATTAAGGGTATGCTTTCTGCAAAGGCGGGGTTAACTGCGTTTACCCCACAGAGCAGCCCAAAGGCCACCAATACTGCACCAGCGGTGACAGCTAGTCGCCTCCACACCGTCTTCGCCGGTCGATGGGGACAAGGCTGTAACTGGCGGCAGGTTTCTACAATCCGGCTGTGAATCTCCTGGGGCACGGTTTCTTGGGAAAAATAAGTACGGAGGGCTTTTTTCCAATTACGGCTATTACTCATGGGTGGGTCCCTCCTTTTTAGAAAACAGTGCGCGGAACCGTTTCCGGCTGCGGCAAAGCCGCTGCTTAACGCAATCCTCGCTGACATCCAATGCTTTGGCGATTTCACGGACAGAAAGCCTGTCCTGATAGAACAGTCCCAGCAGTAATTTGTCTTCCGGTTTCATGCTGCCTAGAGCGTCTCGCACGTCCAACACTTGGTCCCAATCGGGAATTTCATCAGTTGCCGCTAAAGCTTCCTTCAGTTGCGCATGGACGTGTTTGTCTCGGGAATTCCCCACTTGGAAACAGCACCGTAGGAGGATACGCACCAACCAGGTACGGAAATATCTTGGCTCCCGCAAGGAGGGAAGCCCCTGCCATGCGGCCAGGATTGCATCCTGTACGGCATCAGCGGCATCTTCTGTGTTGTGCAGCAAAGACAGTGCCACTCGGGAGAGCATTCCTTCGTTTGCTAGTATGAGCTGGGTAAACGCTTCATGATTTCCGTTTCGCGCCTGCCGCACCAACCGTGCCGAACCCCACTCCACGCTGCGTTCCCTCCCTCTTTATGTCTTTCTCCACATTAGTGTGTTCCATCGGCCGATAGGTGACAGGTATTTTTCTGCTTTTTATTCATCCAGCCCATTTAGGGATATTTCCATCTTCACCATTTTGTGTACCGGGTAAAGACTTATATTGAGGTACATGGAAAGGGATTCTTTCCCTCTTTGCTGGTCAAGATAAGTGATCTTGTCTGCCCGAGCCACTGTGTCGTATACAAAATAAAGGGACGCCTCCGTCCCTGGCTGGACTTTGACTCCCTCTGCATAGGGGTCGAAGTCTGGATTTGCAATGGCCATATAGTTGCTACTGGGGTTGAAGTATTGGGACTGGGCGGCGTTTACTAGATTAAAATCTCGGATGAACACCCCGCCTTGGAGATTGTCCTGATTTTGAAATTCCACCTTTAAGACAATGACATCGTGGCGGCTTTCCTCTCCCAAATAGTCCAAAGACTTTCCAAAACGATTCATAAATGATTCGTAAGTCATGGCTTCGGCAGAGGAGACACGGACAGCATACCCCTTTGTGTCTTCTGCACTTGAGTAGAAAAAATCCCCCTCCAAGGGAACCCACTGTCCTATGGGAAAATCCGCCTGTGGAAAGGAGATTGTATTGAAGTTGATCCACAAGATCCTCCCTACAACAGCCAGCAGCAACACTGCTATTGTACAAACAAGACGATTTCGTTTGTTCTTCATAGGGGTGACACCTGCCCCTCTTTCACTAAGTATAGCACATCAGAAAGGCTTTGCAGAACGGTAAAATCGTGGCAGGCCAGCACAATCAGTGCTCCTCGTTCTTTCTCCTCCAATAGCAACTTCTGAACCATTTCTACCCCGTCTGTGTCCAGGGCGTTGGTAGGTTCATCTATGAGCAACAGCGCAGGATGCTCTAGCACTGCCCCGGCAATTCCCAGACGCTGTTTCATTCCCAAAGAGAATTGCCGGTATCTCCGTTTATCTTCATAGCCAAGTCCCACTTGCTGCAGCACTTCTTGGATGCGTTCCTCTTCCACTTTTTTCCGAATACCTGCCAAGAGCCGCAGATTTTGAGCAGCGGTGTAGCCGTCTAAAAATGCCGGGTTTTCAATGAGCATCCCCATGTCTGGAGGAAAGGAAAGCTCTTTTCCCAGCTGTCTGCCATCTATAAGCACCATCCCTCTCGTGGGCCGGATCAAACCGGCAAGCAGGCGCATGAGCATGGTTTTACCAGAGCCGTTGACACCTCGGAGCCCATAGATGGTGCCACTTTCCAGTGTGAGATTTACATCCTCCAACACAGTAATCTTTCGGAGTACCTTCGTCACATTTTTTACTTCAATGGTCATACTCCATCCCCTCCCAAAATGTCCTTTTTCTCAAATAGCATCCAGCCTAACAACACACTGCCAACGATGACCCACAGGCAAAGCAGCCCACCCAAGAGCGGGGGCAAACCGGTAGTTGTCAGTAGACTGCTCCGGGCGGGCATGGCAAAATTCCCCAGCAGTGCCGGACTCTGCACATACGCCCCCGCAAAGAGATAGGCTGCCAGCGCCAAATAACTGAACAAAGGCTTCACCGCTACCGACAGGGTCAGCTGCAAAAGAGCCAGTGCCACCAATACAAGGGCCGTCGTGAAAAACAGCGGAGCAGTTTTCCAAATAGTTCCCGAGGTGAGGGTTCCCAAGTTCATTTCCAGCTCTTGATAGAGGTAAACATTGGCATCTATACTGAACTTAGCTCCAAAGCAAAGGCCTGCTGCTATGCTTGCTGCGAATGCTAGCAAGTAATGAACTAAAGTATTGCATGCTGTCCACAGGCATTTGGAGAACCACCAAATGCCCCGCTGACCAGAGAGGCAGAGCAGGTGTTTTCCCATGCCATTCAAATCTATGAAGGGATAGTAAAGGGACGCAAACAGCACCCACAGCACAAACACCACCCACAGCACTGGCATTACAAACGTGCTGCCCCCGTCGGAAAGTTGCTCCACTTTTCCACACCCTCCCACCAGAACAAGAAAATAATCCCCTGTTGTTACAGGGCTTTCAAAGAATTCCGGATTGGTAAGTTCGTAGATTCGTAAGGTGAGAAAGTGATAAGAAGCAAGGCAGAAGAACATGAGAAACCCTACAAGGAGGCGGACTTTGTGATCTCCAATGCCATTTTTTATATCGTGACAAAAGAACTTAGAGAACATCGGATTTTGCCCCCTTTATCCAAGTGATGATCAGCGGGACAAATAGCAAGAATGCCAGCTGCCCTATAAGCATCCAAACAGATTGGGACAGCGCAGTCCCAGTAAGCTGCAAATAATCAAAAATGGAAGTTTCCAAATACGATCGGTACACCAGTGCCCGTCCTGCAGAAGCCACCACAAACAGTAACACTAAGTAGGGAGCAAACAAGGCAATAAACCGATTCTTCACAAAATAAGAGACCGCCAGTGGGACAGTGCTCCACAGCCCTGCAAAAATAGTGATTTCCACCATGTTGCATACCACCGCTGCAAATGGATGGGAATAGTACAGGTCCCGCAGGAGACTTGCAGAATTCACCTGGTAGTAGAGGGCCATCTCCACGCAGGGCTTGTACGCAGGGATGAGACAGGCCGTAAATAGTAAGCTGACCAACATAGGGATCAACACCACCAACGCTCCTGCCAGGAAAACCGCCAAATGCTTACAAAAGAAGTAGGAAAGCTTGCCTATGCGCGCGACCATAATTCGTGTGTAGCCGCTGTACTCTTCCGAGAGGTATGTCCAACTGTAAGCGATGGCAGTATACACGGGGATCGTGTAGACAAAAACAAATCCTAGAGCACTGTTGGGATGACCGCCGATCCAGGAATTATACAAGGTGCATGTCTGCAAAAAAGGCAGCTGGGAAAACGTCCCGTCCTCCTGTAAAGGAATGGCTTCCAGAGTGCTGGCCAGGTTTTGCCGGTATTCCCTATAGGCAAGAAAACCGTCTACAACCACCAGCAAAAGCAAGAGCGACAAAACCAATAGGAAGGTGGGGGTATGAAAGATCCTATAGATTTCTTCTCGAAGTGAATTTCGGAATCGAGTCATTGTGAATCCTCCACAATATCGTCCAGCAATATTCCTGCCTTGATCTCTCTACTTAAAGATACCGCTAAAAAGGGCGATTGCTGCTCCAAGTATTCCCTGTCAATAAGAAATTCCAGAACGAAATCCATAGTTTCCCCAGGCTGTAGCTCAAAGCTCCAATAATCCTTGGTACCGGAATTCTTGTCGAAGTATGATTCCATAGCTGTATAGCGCTGGGTGATGTTAACATAATTCATATTCTCTTGGTTTTGTGGAACCAAATCATCATATGCTGAAAGGAAAAACATAGAGGCGTTGAATTGGTATTGTACGCCTGTGCGGTTGTGCGCGTCTAGGTTTTTTAATTGCATTTCCACTCTAAGCACACCGGGTTCTTGAAAAGAATCGGCGTATCCGGGCCAAATTCCCCTGGGATCATTGTCTCCATATTCGCCTTTTTCCTCATACGGGAGAAGAGAAGCAGATTTTATAAGCAACGTCATATCTCCGTCCCAACCCAGGGAAGGAGTATCTTCCACTTGGGCTTCTCCTTGCTGGTACTGCCGGGCATGAAGAGTGTATGTTTTCCCGATGGAACCAAAACCGGAGAGTGTGGCGTCGGCATCTGGATCGGAGAGAATTTCCGGGGACGGTTCTGGACTAGGCGATGAATCCAGGGAATCATCAGCCCTGGAGGAAAGAATGCTTGAATGTACCTGACTTTCGCTCATCGATTCTGAATCACGACTTTGAAGAAGCAGCCTTTCTGGAAAGGCAAAATACAAGACAGTGACTGTCACCAGCAGGACAACGATCAGTGCGATGATTCCAAAAGTGATCTTTTTCACAGGGATCCCTCCTATTGTTTCTTTACTAGTTAGAGAGAACCATCCGGAAAAAGGTGACAGAGAAGCGTGGAGACTATAAAACAAAATGGGTTCTTTTTGTGACACGAACGAATATTCTTATTGGCGGAGATGCCCCTAAATACACATTTGAAACCTAAGTAGAAAGGGTGGGCACCTTCCTTGGTTCAAAGCTTTCGGCAGAGCCGGTTACTTCGTTTTTTCGGAATTTTTAACAAGCCGAAATAGTTTGGATTGGCAAACGGGCCTCTGGGTCAACGTGGGTTGAGTAGGTGAGCAAATTTCCCAACGTTGAGCTGTTTACTAGGGGGTTCGGGAGAGGGGGTGCGGTAATTTTCCGCCTTCGGTAAAAGCATAGCGGGCTATACGCCGTTCGCACTCGCCGGGCGCTGCCCGGCCCCCCTGTCTCCAAAGGGGGGAGTTTGTAGTGGAAGAATTAACATTTTTTCTTTTATCCAAAGAGTAACGCCCAACCTCAAAAATTGCGTTGCTAAACAAAGAAGAAAGCTTTTTTCGAGAGTGGACAGCATAGTCAAGGACAAGTGGACCACACGCGATGCTGACACGCAAAAAAGGAAAAACAGTCGCAAAGGAATGGGGTCATATACGACATAAGCTTGAAAAAACTAGACTATGTCCGGGCCAGCTTAGGCACGAAAAATCCCCAGGCCATGCGGTTTTCGCAAGGTCTGGGGATACGCGTTTTGGCAGGGGTAGAAGGAATTGGTCTTCGCTTCTGCTTCGGTCGGTTCATAGCTTGCGTGCCACTTGCACGCATTCGCCCCTCGGTTCGCGGTTTTGGAGTGGATGTGGAAACGGCGCACAGGGAAAGTGGAAGGACCGGTATTGCCCAACTCTTTGAAACAAGCCGCAAAAGGTTGGTGCTGGTTTGGTGCTTTGAAAAATTTTGTAGATCAAAACACCCAATAAACTTATTCTTGAAATGTCACAAGAGAGATAAGCTTTATTTGCTATCCTGATACGCTATCTCCACAATATCCTCAATATCCGGCTCGCGGACAAAGATGTTTTGCGGCTCATACGTATCCAGCAGCCTGCTGATAGAGGCTTTTACTGCGCTTCGATCCAAAAGCTTTACCTCCAGAGTGTTTTCATCACGCTTGGCAAGGGTAAGCCCTTCTATATCCCTCCAGGCAGGAGCGCTGTCCTCAAACTCCAGCCGAATCACGATCTCGCGTTCATATTGATTCCGGAAAGATTCCAGTGTCCCATCGAACAGTTTTACTCCTTCGTTAATCATGATCAGCCGGTTACATACCGCCTCGATATCGTCCATATCGTGGGTGGTCAGCATCACGGTAGTGCCCTTTTCCCGGTTTATAGCCTTGATTGCCTGGCGCAGCACTTTCTTGCTGACAACATCCAGTCCGATGGTGGGCTCGTCCAGGTAAAGCACCGCGGGATCGTGCAACAAAGCCACTGCGATGTTGGCTTTCATTTTTTGTCCCAGGCTCAGCTGACGGACCGGCTGATCCAGAAACCCTCCCATGTCCAAAAGTTCCGTGAACAGGTCGCAATTCTTTCGGAATGTTTCGTGGGGAATGTCGTACAAGCTTTCGTAAAGGTCAAAGGTGTCTGAAACGGGAAGATCCCAGTAAAGCTGGGAACGCTGACCAAACACCACACCAATTCTTTTGGCGTTCTCCCGGCGGCGTTCATAGGGGACGATTCCCCCCACCTGTACTGTCCCGCTGGTGGGGATGAGAATACCGGAAAGCATCTTGAGAGTGGTGGATTTGCCCGCTCCATTGGGGCCGATGTATCCCACGATCTCTCCTTTCTCCACGGAAAAATTAACGTGGCGTACAGCCTCTTTTACCGTGTACTCCCGGTGAAATAGGGATTTGATGGCGCCGCCTATCCCTTTTCCGGTTTTGGCCACGCGATATTCCTTACACAAATCATTGACTTCTATGTAGGACATTTTCACCACTCCTTTCAAGACCCTGTGCTCTTATAATGCTTCAGTCCCCAGTTCCACAGCAGAACACTCAAGGTAAAGCAGATGATTCCCACCACCGGCGTTAAATAAGGCAAAACCGCGGGAAATCCCTCAGGGACCGCCTTGCCCAGCAGCAAAGATGCAGGATAGAAGTTGATAAAGGCAAAGGGAAGAATAAACGTCAACAAAATCTGAATTGCTTTAGGATAGATGCTAATTGGATAATTCGTGAACTCCTTGACATTAGATAGTAGAAAATCCAAAACAGGGTTTTCATTGACTGCAAAAAAGCTCATGACCGAACTGGCCACCAAAGCCGCTGCTTGGACAAAAATCGCGCCGATCACCATGAAGATCATGCTGGTGATGTTCCACAAAGAGGGATGGAATCCCGAAGTGATGAGCGCGTAGATGATGATTGCCATGGATAGGGTAAAATGGCTCACATATGCCGGATTGATACCGGTGAAGATTTCGTGGACAAAGGGATTCAAAGGTTTGATCAGCGCAGCGTCAAACTCACCGGAGCGGATTTTGCTGCTTAAAAACGTAGTCGGGTTAAAGAAAAACGTGGCGGCAATACAATAGGAAAGAACCGCTAAGCCATACAGCAACAATACTTCGCTGGGTGTCCAACCTCCCAAATTTTCAAACCGTGTTGTCAAAATGAACAGCGTGGCAAAGGTAGCGCCGTATCCCAGCCACTGGCCAACGATCCCGGCAAAATACGTGCTGCGGTATGCGGTGGCTGTGCGAAATGTCACCCGAAAAAAAGCTCCCAGCAATTTCATGTATTTTCTCATGGTCAGCCTCCATTCACCGTCAAGCCCCGCACGGCGCTGCGCCACATAAAGGTGCTGAGCACGTTCAGAACCAACAGCCACGCCAGCGCGATCAGCAAACAGAACACCGTCTGCTCTGCCGTGACACGTCCCAGCAAGATGTTGATGGGTTCAAAGGTGATATAACGGAAGGGAAGGAAATAACTCATTCCTTGCAAAAAAGCCGGATAAAACCACAGAGGCACAGCAGTACCGCCGAAAAATGTCGTCAGAGCACCGATATACCAGCTCAGGAACCAACAGCGTTGAATTCGGAATGCCAGCAGACCAAAAATATACGTCAACTCAAACATGACGAGAATGCCCAAGACCAGCGCGATCAGAAAGGGAACCACCATGGCAATGGAAATGGATGCGCCGCTTCCCATTCCTAAAATCACCGCGCCAATTACAACCACAGGCACAACACGAATGAGAACGTTATAAGAATTTTTGCCCAATATGGTTGCCATCAAGTAGTATTTATAGGACATGGGCCGCAACAGCTCCATGGCGATGGATCCGTCCACCATGGCAGCCTCTATGGTGGTTGAAATATTCGCATTTGTAAATGTGGAAACGAACATGTTGATAAGGACAAAGAAAATCATATCTGAAAAGCTCGTCCCATCATACAGTTCCGTGCCAAGCAATGCCCACCAAAGGCATACCTGAATCCCAAATGACAAAATAGTGCTTGCCAGTCCAGCTAATGCAGCAGAACGATAGATTATTTGTGATTTGAACGCCTTTTCGAACACGATCCAATATTTTTTCACTCCTACCGCCTCTTTCTGTAGCCCCAGATTGTTAATGTTAAAAAATTATATCATTGGTCGTTGTTACTGTCAATTTGTTACCAGTCTATGTGATTGTAAAAAGAAACCTTTGGGTTTCCATGCTGAATAATTCCTATTTCATAGCAGTCAAAGAAGGAAGATATACGTGCTTTGACCCATTGCGCCGCTGATTTTTCCACCACGACCGCTAGTCCAACACCGCAATTAAACGTGGCAAGCATCTCTGGTTCCTCAATACTCCCGATTTCTTTCAAAAATTGAAAGAGGGGAAGGGGCTTCCATTTCGCAAGGTCGATCTTCGCCTGCAACCCTTCGGGAATAATACGGCTTAGATTGGCTTCCATTCCACCCCCTGTAATATGAGCCATGCCATGGACCGCAGGATTGGAATGGATTTGCTTGATGGCTTTGTAGTATGATAAGTGGGGTTTCATGATCTGTTCCAGAAAAGCTTCGCCATGTATTTTTTCAAATTTGATTTGGGGCATTTTTTCTAGAAGCATTCGTGCCAGGGAATAGCCATTGGTGTGCAGACCGTTGGAAGCCACGCCCAGAATCACGTCTCCCGACTGAATGGTGTGACCATCAATGACATGACGGCGGGAAACAATCCCTGCAATACTGGAAGAAAGAATATAGGTGCCTTTCTCCACCACCTGAGGTTGGATAGAAGTTTCGCCCCCAACCAAGCTGCATTCATTTTCCCTGCAAGCATTGGAAATTTCCTTTAATAAGGTTTTGATGGTTTCTTTTTCCGGGGCAGAGCACACAATGCAGTCCAAAACAGCCAAGGGTTTAGCTCCCATTACGGCAATATCATTTACCAAATGATTGATCATGTCGTGGCATATGGATTCCGTGAATCCATATTGCATGGCTAGTTTTTGCTTGGAACCTGGCTCCTCTGTCTTGAGAACCAAGACTGGGTCCTTGATTTCCGGAAAATCAAGATCGTATAAGGAGGCAAATGGGCCAAGTCCGTTAAGTACCCGTGGATCTTCCGATTGAAGGTAGGTGGCGATCTCCTTTTTGATGGCGTCGGTATAGGCCACATCTACTCCGGCTCTGCTGTAGGAGAACGGTTCAGATCTTTTCTTGCGTCCAGCGAGGATTTCGTCTGCGGAAACGTGGAGAATCTGTGCCAGTTCTGCTAAAATCTCCACATTGGGTAACGTACCATTTTCCCATTTTGAAACGGCCTGATAAGACACATTTAGCTTGTTAGCCACGTCTGCTTGTGTCATACCCAATTTACGCCGCTGTTCTGCCAGAAAAGCGGCAATTTTTTGTGTGTCCAGCATGGGGAAGGCCTCCTCTGAATTACTATGGAATTATTGTACCGCAAAAGAAAGAGAGGAGGCAATCAACAAATCTTTGATTAGAAGGGTTGAAACTCAACCCGTAGTGGAGTTTGGCAATATTTTTTTAGGTGCATACGTTAAGAAAAGAAGGTAAAACCCAGACTCGGCCCTGTGAGGGACTGTATGCGGTTTTGGGGGCCAAGTAGGGGAACGACACCAGCGAAGCCCCAAAATCACCCCGGTGGAGCCGTGTGAGTCGGTTGTGAGCAGAATGAGCCGATGCCTCGTCCTCAGAGAAGCCCTTGAATACAATTCGCCCGTCTTTTCCTGGGAAAAATAACCCGCGAAAGATGAAGCCCAGCCCCTCCCCCTAAAGTGGGAAAATAAAGAGAACGTCAAGAGAAAGGCAGGAAAGAAAAAGCCGGCCCGTGGGACAAGCACGAAGGCCCTCCAACGACAGTAACATATCCCCCAAAATCAAGCAGTGGAGAGGGATGTGAAAAAACAGTAGGAGAAAGGATAGGCGCCTAAGAGCGGCACCTATCCGGGGTCACAGCTCCCGGCAGAGCCGGTCGCAACGGGCGTTTTCAAGGTTTTTCACTACTCTGAAAAGTGAGGATCGGTAAACGTCCCTTTGGGTCAACATGGGTGTCTCGGCTGTGTGAACTGCCCAGCATTGGGCTGTTTGTTAGGGTGTCACAATAGGGGTTGCGGAAATTTCCTGCTTTCGGCAGGGCAAGCAGAGCGCCTGGCTGTCCAGCCTGGCGCAAAATGCGGGGCTAAGC
>OLOH01000697.1_pt1 | contig 22350 bp, 19 predicted proteins | sample 1673221 | NCBI WGS metagenome assembly OLOH01 (sample SAMEA3136767, study PRJEB25190) | human gut metagenome
GACGGTAATTCTGAAATAGCCGGGAAGGTAAACCATGCCTGGCTGTCGGATGTTCCGCAATAGCACTGGCCTATGTAAGAGAGCGTATACATAGAGTTCCCTTCGCCGTCCACTAAAGACAAATTACTTATCCAGGGCACCAGGTACATGGGCGTATATTGCAGCCATTTCTCCTCGGGCTGACCGCCTTGGGCCTCCACATAGGCATCCATGAGCGCCTGGGGTACCGTATAATCCACGGTTAGATAAACCTGCACGGGCGTGTATACCACCTCGCTGACCCAGAGGGTAACGCCTTCGATTTCGCTGCGGATGCCGGGCCGCTCCACAAAGACGTCATCCCGGATGGAGGCATCCAGGGTAAAGGTTATCACGCCTTCCTCCGGCGGGCGCGTCCATCCCCGCTCGTCCCGGGCCAGATCTTGCCGGGATTGGCGCTTGCCCAGGGGCAGGGTGATTTCTACCTGCCCGTCCAGGTAAATGCCCAGCTGGTCCAGCCGCCAAAGCTGGTAGCACAGCATTTCCCCGGGGGTATCCGTGCCGAATTCGTTCCATACGGACATGTTAGGCACGTCGATTTCCGAGCCGTTTATCCACAGTCCGTCAATCCACCAGCTCACATTGTCCGCCTGCATGCCGGGGGTGTAGGGCTCCTGCATGTATCTCTCCCCGGTGCGTGGGTTCGGCAGCCCCAGGCGTTCGGTGGCGTCCCGGTCCTGGACGGCGTAGAGTATGTACAGGCTCATGCCGTCGTAGGCGGCTTCCCGGATGGTGATGTCGCAGTGGTCAAAGGAAGCGTGAGCCAGGTTTTTTTGAATCATTCGCTGGCTGTCCGTTACGTTGCCCATGGTGAAGAAATCAATAACGTTCCGGCCCAGGGCCGCAGCCACCGCCACCGACAGAATCAGCAGCGCCGCAAGCACCCCCGCCGCCACCTGCCGCCGGGTAAGCCGCCGCCGGGAGGGATGTTCCTCCTCCCGGGCAATGCGCTCCAGGGCTTGTTCCATGGCCTGGGTGAACTGCGGGGTGGGTTCCGGGGCATGTTTTCTGATGCGTCGGGTAAAGCGAAGCTCCGTCATACGCTCACCTCCGTTTCCTGGCACAGCAGCTGCTCCAGGTTGCGCCGGGCATACAGGAGGCGGGACTTGACCGTGCCCTTGGGAATGCCCAGGGCGCGGCTGACCTCCTCCACGGAAAGCCCGTCGAAGTAATGCAGGGCCACGGCGGCGCGCTGCTGGGGGGAGAGCCGTTCCATGGCCTGACGCAGGGCCAGGCCATCCTCGTCATAGGGGGCGGCGGCCAGGTTTTCCGACAGAGGCACCATCTGCCGCCGGTGCTGCCGGCGCAGCATGTCCTTGCACACGTTGGCCGTGATCCGGCACAGCCAGGGGCGGAAGGCTTCCGGGTCCCGCAGGCTTTCCCGGCGCTGCCAGGCACGCAACAAGGCTTCCTGCACCGCGTCGGCGCAGTCCGCCTCATTGTGCATCATGGCCCAGCAGATATGGTACAGCAGCCGTTGGCATGCCGTTGCCTTCCGGCTGAAGGTCGCCGCATCCATACAATTGTTCCTCCTTGACGCGTCCCGGCGCCTTGGCCGGTGAAGGGGTGGTGGACCCGCCGCGGCTTTCTGGGCGGGCTGAGGAGCTCCATCTATTGATAAGGACGTTCGCCGGGGTGAAAAAGGTTCAGGCAAAAAAGATTTTTTTCCGGCAGCGCTGCGCACACTGAGGAGGGAACAGGCAAAATATAAAACATTTGTTCGTGTTCGCCTTGCGCGGGGGATGGGTTTGTGGTACACTGTCAAGGCTGGCAAAAAGCAGGAATCAACGGAAAAAAGGTAGAGGATTGCGATGCGGAACAATGAAAATCTGGTGATCCGGGGCGCCCGGGAGCATAACCTGCAAAACGTGAGCCTGACCGTCCCCCGGGACAAGCTGGTGGTGTTCACGGGGCTGAGCGGCTCGGGAAAAAGCTCCCTGGCCTTCGATACCATCTACGCGGAGGGGCAGCGGCGGTACGTGGAGAGCCTCTCCTCCTATGCCCGGCAATTTCTGGGGCAGATGGAAAAGCCGGACGTGGACGCCATCGAGGGGCTGTCCCCGGCCATCTCCATTGACCAAAAGACCACCAGCAGGAACCCACGCTCCACCGTGGGCACGGTGACGGAGATCCACGACTACCTGCGTCTGCTCTATGCCCGCATTGGCATTCCCCACTGCCCCAAGTGCGGCAAGGAGATCAAGCAGCAGACCATTGACCAGATCGTGGACCAGGTGCTTTCCCTGCCGGAGCGCACCAAGATCCAGGTGCTGGCGCCGGTTGTCCGGGGACGGAAGGGCGAACACGTGAAAGAATTCGACGCCGCCCGCCGGTCCGGTTTTGTCCGGGCCAGGGTGGACGGTTTGGTGTACGACTTGAACGAGAAGATCCAGTTGGAGAAAAACAAGAAACACACCATCGAGATCATTGTGGACCGACTGGTGATCAAACCGGACATCCGCTCTCGTCTGGCAGATTCCATCGAGACAGCCTCCGGGCTTACCGGCGGCATTGTGATCATCAATGTCATTGACGGGGAGGACATCACCTTCTCCCAGAATTACGCCTGCCCGGAACACGGTGTGTCCGTGGAGGAATTGACTCCCCGGATGTTTTCCTTCAACAACCCCTTCGGCGCCTGTAAAAAGTGTACCGGCCTGGGAGTGTTTATGAAGATTGACCCGGACCTGATCATCCCGGACAAGCGGCTTTCCATCAGCAAGGGCGGCTTGAAGGCCAGCGGCTGGGCCATGGAGGGCAGCACCATTGCGGCCATGTACATGAAAGGCTTGGCCCAGCATTACGGCTTTTCCCTGGATACCCCCATCGGGGAGCTGCCCGATGAGATCGTGGACGTGCTGCTTTACGGCACCAAGGGGGAAAAGATCAAACTCCGCCGGGAAAGCGAATACGGCAGCGGCACTTATTCCGCGCCCTTCGAGGGGATCATCAACAACCTGGAGCGCCGGTTCCGGGAGACTTCTTCCAGTTGGATCAAAGAGGAGATCGAGACCTATATGAGCGCCGTCCCCTGCGACGCGTGCCACGGCCAGCGCCTTTCCCCGGAAAGCCTGGCAGTGACCGTGGGGGGGATCAATATCAGCGCCTTTTGCGATAAGTCCGTCACGGAAGCTTTGAAATTCATCCAATCCCTGGAGCTGACTCAGCGGGAGCAGATGATCGCCGCCCCCATTTTGAAAGAGATCAAGTCCCGTCTGGGATTCCTCCAAAGCGTGGGATTGGAATACCTGACCCTGTCCCGGTCCTCCGGCACCCTGTCCGGCGGGGAGAGCCAGCGAATCCGTCTTGCCACCCAGATCGGTTCTTCCCTGATGGGCGTGCTGTATATCCTGGACGAGCCCAGTATCGGCCTGCACCAGCGGGACAACCACAAGCTTCTGAATACCCTGAAAAACCTGCGGGATCTGGGCAACACGGTGATCGTGGTGGAACACGACGAGGACACCATGCGGGAAGCGGATTACCTGGTGGATATTGGCCCCGGTGCGGGCATCCACGGCGGGGAAGTGATTTTTGCCGGACCGCCCAAGGAGATCGAACAGTGTGAGGGGTCTCTGACGGGACTGTACCTGAGTGGGAAACGGAAAGTGGAGGTGCCGGAGCACCGCCGGAAGGGCAACGGCAAGTTTTTGGAGATCCGGGGTGCTGCCCAGAACAACCTGAAAAACTTGAACGTGAAGATCCCCCTGGGAGAATTTGTCTGTGTCACCGGCGTGTCCGGGTCGGGCAAGTCTTCTCTCATCAACGAGATCCTCTATAAGAAGCTTGCCGCCGAACTGAACCGGGCCCACACCCATGCGGGCAAGCACAAGGAGATCCGGGGATTGGAGCACCTGGACAAGGTCATCCAGATCGACCAGTCCCCCATCGGTCGCACTCCCCGTTCCAACCCGGCCACCTATACCGGTTTGTTCAATGACATCCGGGAGCTGTTCGCTTCCACCCAGGACGCCAAAATGCGGGGCTTTACCGCCAGCCGGTTCTCCTTCAATGTGAAAGGCGGCCGGTGCGAAGCTTGCCAGGGCGACGGCATCATCTGCATCGAAATGCACTTTTTGCCCGATGTGTATGTCCCCTGCGACGTGTGTAAGGGCCACCGTTACAATCGGGAGACCTTGGAAGTGAAGTACAAGGGCAAAAACATTTACGACGTGCTGGAAATGACCGTGGAAGAAGCCCTGGACTTTTTCCGGGATATTCCCAAGCTGGCCAGAAAGCTTCAGACCATTTACGACGTGGGATTGGGCTATGTGAAAGTGGGTCAGCCCGCCACCACCCTGTCCGGCGGCGAAGCCCAGCGGGTGAAGCTTGCCACGGAGTTGTCCAAACGGGCCACCGGCAGGACCATCTATATCCTGGACGAGCCCACCACTGGCCTGCACATTGCCGATGTGCACCGTTTGATCGACGTACTCCAGCGGCTGGTGGACGCAGGGAACACGGTGGTGGTCATCGAGCACAACCTGGACCTGATCAAAACCGCGGACCACATCATCGACCTGGGGCCGGAGGGCGGCAACCGGGGCGGGGAGATCGTGGCCCAGGGCACGCCGGAACAGGTGGCCAAAGTACCGGAGTCCTATACCGGCCAGTATTTGAAGCCGCTTTTGGAAAAATAAACCAGATCGGAGGATGTTTTGGCGCTGCGCCGAACGAATCCGCCGGAAGGGGAGGCGCTTTGCCTCTCCTTTTTCATTTTACCCGGCTCAAACCCCGGTTTTTCTTGCGTTTTCTAACGATTTCGACTATAATTGTTTACAATGTGTTCAACACCTGATGGCCGGAATGGGATACAATAAATTCCGCGAAAGGGCGGTTGGACTCATTTCCCCTGTCCATTTGCGGGGAAAACGGCGGGAGATCCCGTCAGAAAGGACGGCCCGGGCGGGCAGGGAAACGAGTATGTTCGGCTATGTGCGGCCCTTTAAATCGGAGCTGCTGGTGCGTCAGTACGACCAGTACAAGGCGGCTTACTGTCAGCTTTGCCGGTCGCTGAAAGAGCATTACGGAAGGCTTTCCTCTTTTACCCTCAGCTATGACTGCACTTTTTATGCCCTGCTGATCCTTTCCGTCCAAGAGGCGAAACTCACCCTCCATCACGGGCGGTGTGTGATGAATCCCCTCAAACGCTGCGATTTTTTGCAGTCGGATGGGGAAGCCTATCACAAGGCGGCGGCCCTTTCCGTGCTGCTGACCTACCACAAACTCCGGGACAATCTGGAGGACGACAGCTTTTGGAAATCCTTTGGCAGCCGGGTGTTTTTGCCCTTTGTTTCCCGGAAAGCCAAAAAAGCGGCAAAGGAATATCCCTTCCTGGCCAAAGAGGCCCAAAAGGCCATGGACGGCCAGCGGGAAGCGGAAGCTTCCGGCGGAGGGGTGGACGCTTGCGCCGAACCCACAGCCAAACTGTTGGAGGCTTTGTTTGGAGAGCTGGCCTGTGACAAAATGCAGGGGGCGGCGTTGGAGCGGTTCGGATATTTTCTGGGCCGGTGGATTTACCTGATGGACGCTGCCGACGACCTGATAGACGACGTCAAAGAAAAAGCCTTCAACCCCTTTATCTCCCGGCTGGGACTGGAGGGAAAGGAAGAACTGACCCCCGAAGAGCGGAAGGCTGCCGATGAGGCCTGTAATCAGGCGCTCAACGCCACAGCGGCACAAATGGTGCTGGCGTTCAATTTGCTGGACCTGCAAAATTTTGGACCGATTTTGGAAAACGTGGTGTGCAAAGGGCTGCCGGAGATCCAGCGGGAAATCTTGTTTTTGCACGTCCGGGAAAAACGGAAGAAGCATCCTGAACCCGAGGACTTGCGGTAAAGGAACCGTTTTTTAAACTTCATTTTGACAAGAAGCCTTGCAGAGGCTTTTGCGATAGAATACAGTATCACCAACCGAGGTAAAGAATGTCCGCCCAGGGCGGATTCACGGTAAAAAAGGAGAAACAGTCATGACAGACCCGTATAAAGTGTTAGGGGTTTCGCCCTCTGCCACGGACGAAGAGATCAAGGACGCCTACCGGAAACTGGCGAAAAAGTATCATCCGGACCAGTATGCCGACAGCCCCTTAAAGGATCTGGCCGACGAGAAGATGAAAGAGATCAACGAGGCCTATGACACGATTACCGCCCAGCGGAAAGCCGGGGGGAACCAAGGGTATGGCAGTTACAACGGGTATAACGGGGCCTATAACAATGTGGGCCAGCGGGGAAATTCCGGGTTCAACGATGTGCGCAGCCTGATCATGTCCGGCCGCATTGCCGACGCGGAGCAGATCCTCAATGGCGTCCCGCCGGAGCGGCGCAACGCCGAGTGGTACTTTCTGAAAGGCTCTGTGCTGTACCGCCGGGGCTGGCTGGAAGAGGCCAAAGACCACTTTTCCCGGGCGTGCCAGATGGACCCGGGCAATCCGGAATACAGCGCTGCTTTGAACCAAGCCATGAACCAGGGCAGTGGCATCTATGGCGGTTACCGTCCCAATTCCAATATGAACGCGGGAGGCTGCAACTCCTGTGATATATGCTCTTCTCTGATCTGTGCGGACTGCTGCTGCGAGTGCATGGGTGGCGATTTGATCTCCTGCTGCTAAAGCGGGGGAACCGATTGGGAAAGGAGACAGAGGCGTGTGAAAAATTCCATGAAGCTGGCCTTTTGCGGGGTGATGGCCGCCCTGTCAACCGTGTTGATGTTTTTGACAGGTGTGGCCCCCATGGCAACTTTGGCCCTGCCTGCCATCGCCGGGTGTTTGTTGATCCCTGTGGTGGTGGAAGCGGGACTTTCCTGGGCAGTGGGCGTGTACGGTGTGTGCAGCGTCCTTTCTTTCCTGCTGGCTCCGGATCGGGAAGCGTTCCTGTTCTACCTGCTGTTTTTCGGCCATTATCCGGCGCTGTTCGCGGTGTTGGGGCGCATCAAAAACAAAGTGTTGCGCTATGTGGCAAAGCTTCTGGTGTTTAACGCGGCGGTGGCGCTGGAGGTGCTCCTTTCCGTGTATGTTTTGGGCATCCCCATTGAGACCATTGGAATCTTGGGCCCTGCCGGACCGGTGGTGCTGCTGATCTTGGCCAACGCAGTGTTCGTGGTGTACGATCTGGCGCTGGAAGGGTTGATCGTGCAGTATCTCAACCGGCTTCATCCCAGGATGGGGAAGATCCTCCGAGGAAAATAAATCGTCAGGCAGGCGTGAGCCTGCCTTTTTTGTACCCGGGGATTTTGAAATTTCAAAAAAATTTCTTGCAAAATCGGGCGAAAATCCTGGAAAAACGCCAACCCTCCCTTGCTTTTTGCAAGAGGAAGCCGTAAAATGAATAAGATAATGTTTTACACGGCAAGCCCTAGGGAGGGGCAGTGAAGGAAAGGAAGGAAGGAAATGAACAGCCAGCTCTCCGAGCGAATCCAACAGCACAGCGGCAATTTTTCCAAAGGCCAGCGGATGATCGCCCGGTATATTGAAGAACACGCGGATCAGGTGGCGTTTATGACCGCCTCCAAATTGGGGGCTACCGTAGGGGTCAGCGAATCCACTGTGGTGCGGTTTGCCACAGAGATCGGATACTCCGGGTATCCGGCTTTGCAGCAGGCCATGCAGGAAGTGATCCGCAGCAAGATGACCAGTGTCCAGCGATTGGAGCGCACTTCCGCGAACATAGAGCATCGGAAACTTCTGGAAGCGGTGGTGGACCAGGATATTGACATTTTGAAGCGCACCAAGGAAAATGTAGACCAGGAAGCCTTTTACAAAGCGGTGGACGCTTTGGTGAGCGCGAAAAAGGTGTATGTGCTGGGAGCGGGAAGCTCTTTGGCCTTGGCCACGTTTTTGGCCCATTACCTGCGCCTGGTGTTCGACACGGTGCATCTGGTGGAAGCCACCAGCGAAGCCACCATTCTTCAGCAGATGGTGCGCATTGGGGAAGGGGACGCGGTGATCGCCATCAGCTTCCCCCGGTATTCCAAAAAAGCGGTAAAGACCATGAAGTATGCCTCTTCCCAGAAGGCGACCACCGTGGCCATTACCGACAGCCCTCTGTCGCCCCTGGCCCAGTACGCTTCCCACGTGCTGTTGGCCCGCAGCGATATGGTTTCCTTTGTGGACTCTTTGGTGGGGCCTTTGAGCATCATCAACGCGCTGATCGTCACCGTGGCCATCAAGAAAAAGGACGAGGTGGCGGATACCCTGCGGAAGATCGAAGAAATCTGGGATGAGTACGGCGTGTACGAAAAAGTGGATGAGAAGGGCAGTTGAAGCCGTTGGAACAATTTGACGTGCTTGTGGTAGGCGGCGGAGCCGCCGGGCTGATGGCCGCAGGAATGGCGGCCGGCCTGGGGAAGTCCGTGTGCCTGTTCGACAAAAATAAAGTCTTGGGCAGAAAGGTGCGCATCACCGGAAAAGGCCGGTGCAACGTGACCAATCATTGCTCTGTGGAAGAAGTGGTGGCAGCATGCCTCAGGGGCGGGAAATTCCTGTATGGGGCCTTGTCCGCTTTTTCCCCGGAGGATACCATGGCATTTTTTGAAAACCTGGGCGTACCTTTGAAAACAGAACGGGGCCGGAGAGTGTTCCCTGTTTCGGATAATGCCCACCAGATCGCCGATGCCTTGGAACGGTATGCCCAGGGCGCGAAGGTGATCCGGGAATCGGTGCGGGAAGTCCTGACGGAGGACGGCCGGGTCACCGGCGTGCGCGCCGGAGAAAAAACGTATTTTGGCCGGTCGGTGATCCTGGCTTGCGGCGGAGCGTCCTATCCCGGCACAGGTTCCAACGGGGATGGGTTCCGGCTGGCGGCGGCGTTGGGCCACACCATTGTGGAGCCTACCCCGTCTTTGGTCCCCCTGGTGGAGCGGGGAAACTGGTGCCAGCGGATGATGGGCCTGTCCCTGCGCAACTGCGGTGTTTGGGTGACTGCCAAGGGAAAAAAGAAGCCGGTCTACAAGGATTTCGGCGAGTTGTTGTTCACCCATTTTGGGCTTTCCGGGCCCACCGTGCTGAGCGCTTCCGCCCATTTGCGGCCTATGGAGCCGGGAAAGTACACGTTTTTCATCGATCTGAAGCCCGCCCTGGACGAACACCAGCTGGACGCCAGACTGGTCCGGGAGCTGGAAGCGCATAAAAATAAGATTTTTGCCAATTCTCTGGAAGAGCTGCTTCCCCAGAAGATGATCCCTGTGATCGTAGAGCGCAGCGGGATTCCCGGCGAGACCCGGTGCCACTCGGTGACGAAGGAGCAGCGCCGGGGATTGTGCGCCTTGCTGAAGGGCTTTTCCGTGGAGATCCAGGGGTTCCGGCCCATTGCGGAGGCCATCGTCACCGCCGGGGGCGTCAGCCTGAAGGAAGTCAGCCCTCAGACCATGGAGTCAAAATTGGTGAAAGGACTGTATTTTGCCGGAGAGATTCTGGACGCCGACGCTTATACGGGAGGCTACAACCTGCAAATCGCCTTTGCCACCGGTAGGTTGGCAGGCAGCAGTGCGGCAGAAGGATAAATCCGTTCCCTGGAATGGCCCGGGAGACGGTGGGAATAGAACGTTCAGTGAAAAAGAGGTGTTTTTATGTTTGCAGTTGCGATTGACGGTCCTGCCGGGGCAGGAAAGAGCAGTGTTGCCAAAGCAGCGGCCAAAGAATTGGGGTTTGTGTATGTGGACACAGGCGCTTTGTACCGCACCATTGCCCTGTATGTGCTGCGCCAGGGGGTGGACCCTCACGACGCTGCCAAAGTGGAGGCGCTGCTGCCAGAGATCCACATCGGCATGGAGTACACGGAGCAGGGTCAGAAAATGGTGCTCAATGGGGAGGACGTGACCGGGCTCATTCGTACCCCGGAGGTGTCCATGGCCACATCCACCTGCTCGGCGATCCCGGCGGTGCGGGCGTACCTGCTGCAGCTTCAGCGGGACCTGGCGGAGCAGAATAACGTGCTGATGGACGGAAGGGATATTGGCACCGTGGTGCTGCCCAAAGCTCAGCTCAAGGTGTTTTTGACGGCTTCTCCTGAGGAGCGTGCCCGGCGGCGGGTGCGGCAGTTGGAAGAGTCCGGACAGAAAGCGGATTATGAATCCATCCTGCGGGACATTGAACAGCGGGACTATCAGGATTCCCACCGGGAGACAGCGCCCCTGCGCCCTGCGGAGGATTCCGTGCTGCTGGACACCAGTGAGGACAGTTTTGAACAGTCGGTGGAGCGGCTGGTGGGGCTTGTCCGGGAACGGCTGTGACGCTCCATGTCAAATTGGGTTTGGAAAATGAATGATGGAAGGGGTCGATACAGGTGACCGAAGAGAGAGATAACACGCCAAAGCGGAAAACTTGGCTGTATAGGGCGGGTCAGATCATCCTGTGGGGATATTTTCACCTGGTATTCCGCATGAAAGTGATTGGGGCTGAAAACATGCCCAAAGAAGGGCCGGTGCTGCTTTGCAGCAATCACTTGGCCAAGCGTGACCCGGTGCTGCTGGGGCTTTCCCAAAATCGCCAGGTGTTTTACATGGCCAAGGAGGAGCTGTTCCAGAATTGGTTTTTAAATGGGCTGTTCCGCAAGCTGGGAGCTTTCCCGGTAAAGCGGGGTACCGGCGGCAGCGACGCTTTGGAGGACGCCTATGTTTTGCTGAGAGAAAACGGCGTGGTGGGCGTGTTCATCGAGGGACACCGCTCCAAGGACGGCAAACTGCAAAAGCCCAAGACCGGCGCCGCGCTGTTGGCCTATGAGACGAAGGCCCCTGTGGTGCCGGTGTGCATCACTGCCGGGGACGGGAAACAGCCGGGAATGTTCAAGCGCACCATGATCCGGTTCGGCAAACCCATCCCTCCGGAGGAATTGAACATCGCGGACAACTCCAGCATGCAGCTGCGCAGGGCCAGCCGCACCATTATGAGCCGCATTGCGGAATTGCGGGCAGAATCCCTGAAAGCTTTGGGGCTTCCCCCGGACCCGGAACCGGAAACCCCCAAGCGGGAGGTCCCCCATGAAAGTTGAAGTGGCGTCCACTGCCGGCTTTTGCTTTGGGGTGGACCGGGCAGTGAATACGGTTTACAAGCTGCTGGAAGAAGGCAAACAGGCGGCCACCCTGGGGCCCATCATCCATAACCCCCAGGTGATCCAGGACTTGAAAAGCCGGGGAGTGCAGATCGTGAACGTTCCGGAGGAGACTCCGGAGGGGTATACCCTGGTGATCCGGTCTCACGGAGTACCCCGGGAAGTGGAAGAAAAAATCCAGGCATTGCAAATTCCCTATGTGGATGCTACCTGTCCTTTTGTGAAAAAGATTCACCAACTGGCAGAGCGTTCCGGGGAAGAAGGCAAGGTATTTTTGCTGGCGGGAGACAAGGATCACCCCGAAGTGCAGGGAATTGTGGGACACTGCAAAGGGGAGAATTTTGTGGTAAAAAACAGCGAAGATTTGGTGAATTTGCTGAAAATCCATCCGGAATTGGCTGAGAAACCCCTAGCTTTCGCCGCACAAACCACTTTTCACGCCGGAGAATGGGAAAAATGCCTGGAAACTCTTAAAAAACTATGTACAAACGCCGCGGTTTTTGCTACAATATGTAATGCTACTGCGAGACGGCAGAAAGAAGCAAAAACCCTTGCCCAGCGCTGCGACAGAATGATCGTTGTGGGCGGCAGGGACAGTTCGAACACGGCAAAGCTGCGCGACATCTGCGCGGAATACTGCGAGACGTACCTCATCGAAAGGGCGGACGAGCTGCCTGTGTTTTCGGCCGGGCTGAGCGTTGGCATCACGGCGGGGGCTTCTACGCCCTCAAGCATTATAAAGGAGGTACTTGCTACCATGGCAGAAGTCAACAACGAACAAAATTTTGAGGAGATGCTTGAGGAATCTCTCAAAAGCTTAAATACAGATGAGAAGGTGCACGGCGTCGTCGTAGGGATTTCCCCCACCGAGGTCTATGTGGACGTAGGCCGGAAGCAGGCTGGATTCATTCCCGCCAACGAGCTTTCCAACGACCCCAACGTAAAGCCTGAGGACGTGGTGAAGATCGGCGACGAGATGGATCTGCTGATCATGAAGACCAACGACCAGGAAGGCACCATCATGCTCTCCAAGCGCCGCGTGGACGCTATGAAGGGCTGGGACGAGATCGCCCAGGCTCAGGAGAACAACGAGATCCTCTCCGGCAAAGTCATCGAAGTGGTCAAGGGCGGCGTGATCGTCCTGTACAAGGCTATGCGGATCTTTGTTCCCGCATCCCAGGCCACCGCTTCCCGTGGGGAAGACCTGAACGAACTGATGGGCAAAGAAGTCCGTTTCCGCATCATTGAAGTCAACCGCCAGCGCCGCCGCGCTGTGGGCTCCATCCGCAGCGTGCTCCGCGAGGAGCGCAAGGCTGCCCAGGAGAAGTTCTGGGAGCAGGTGGAAGAAGGCCAGACCTATACCGGCAAAGTCAAGTCCCTCACCAACTTCGGCGCCTTTGTGGATCTGGGCGGCGTGGACGGCATGGTCCATATTTCCGAGCTGTCCTGGAACCGGATCAAGCATCCCAGCGAAGTGCTGAACGTGGGCGACACCGTGGAAGTGTACGTCAAGGGCCTTGACCGTGAGAACGGCAAGATCTCCCTGGGCTACAAGAAGCCTGAGGACAATCCGTGGGTGAAGCTGGAGCGGGAGTATCCCGTGGGCACTGTGTGCGACGCCAAGATCGTGGGCATGACCCAGTTCGGCGCGTTTGCCAGCGTGATTCCCGGCATCGACGGCCTGATCCACATTTCCCAGATCGCCGACCATCGTATTGAGAAGCCTCAGGACGTACTGAAGGTGGGCGACGTGGTGAAGGTGAAGATCACCGACATCGACTTTGACCGTCATCGTGTGTCCCTGTCCATCCGGGCCCTGCTGGAAGAGCAGAAGGCTGCTGAGGACGAGGCTGCTGCTCAGGCTCCTGCTGAAGAAGTGGTTTACAGCACCGCTCAGGCAGAGGAAGCTTCTGAAGAGCAGGAGTAAGTTTGAAACGGGTATAAAATGCGGGGTAGCAGAGGGGGGACAGGGAAACCTGTCCTGGGGGCTCCGCAGGGTCCGGAAAGGACCCCTGGAGAGCCCCCGCCCCTCGCTGCCCTGTTTTGCGTAAGAAACGCAGCAGAAAAATAAGGGCTGTCCCTGCGGGAAGGCCCGATTGGAGGAAAGACCCATGAAGCGAGGAAAAAAACCCGTGTTTTTTGTGGTGGCGCTTCTGATCATTGCTCTGGTGTATACGTCCCTGTTTGGCGTGTACGGGCAGAACGGTGACTTTAAGGAGACCTACATAAAAGGCGCCGGCGACATCCGTTGGGGCATTGATATCCGGGGCGGTGTGGAAGCCACCTTCAGCCCGGCGGACGGAGTAACAGCCACGGAAACGGAGCTGGATGCAGCAAAGCAGATCATCGAAACCCGTATGGTTTCCAACAATATCACAGACTACGAGCTGTATACCGACCCCACCAACAACCGGATCATCGTCCGGTTCCCCTGGAAGAGCGACGAAGAGGACTTCGATCCGGAAGCCGCTATTGACGAGTTGGCAGCTACTGCCCAGCTCACCTTCCGGGAGGGCATGGAGTACGAAAGCGCCGAGTATGGCGATGACGGCAACGTGGTGTATAAAACTCCCACGGGTACCACCGCGGAGAACATCATTCTGGAAGGCAGCGACGTGGTTTCCGCCGAGCCTGCCATGACCCAGGACAAGGAGACTGGCGAGTATCAGTATGTGGTGTCTCTGAAGCTCAGCGATGAGGGCAAAGAAAAGTTTGCCGAAGCCACTTCCCGGCTGGTCGGTCAGACCATCTCCATCTGGATGGACGATGTGATGATCTCCTATCCCACCGTGAATGAGGCCATTACCAACGGCGAGTGCACCATCACCGGCAACTTCACCAGTGAGGAAGCCACCCAGCTGGCCTCCAAGATCCAGGCAGGCGCTCTGCCCTTTGCCCTGGAAGTTTCCGACTTTAACTCCATGGCGCCCACCCTGGGCACTCAGGCCCTTGACGCCATGATGATGGCCGGTATCATTGCCTTTGTGATCATCGCTGTGCTGATGATCCTGGTGTTCCGGCTGCCCGGCGTGGTGGCTGCCATCTCCCTGGCTGGCCAGATGGGCCTGGTTTTTGCAGCTATCTCCGGATTCTTCCCCTTCCTCAATTCCTTCACCATGACGCTGCCCGGTATCGCCGGTATCATCCTGTCCATCGGTATGGGCGTGGACGCCAACGTGATCACCGCCAGCCGTATCCGTGAGGAACTGAAGAACGGCAAGACCTTGGACGGCGCTTTGCAGAAGGGCTTCCAGAGCAGCTTCTGGGCGATCTTCGACGGCAACATCACCACGGCCATCGTGGCAATCATGCTGATGGGCGTGTTCGGACCCAGCAACATTTTGTCCATCATCTTTGGCGAATCCACCACAGGCTCCATTTTCTCCTTTGGCTTCACCCTGTTGGTAGGTATCATTGCCAACTTTGTCATGGGCGTGTTCGCTACCCGGTTGATGACCACTTCTCTTGCTGGCTTCAAGTGCCTGCACAAAAAATGGCTGTTTGGAGGTGCTCGGGGCGATGAATGAGAAAACGTACCGGTTTGATTTTTACAAGAACAAAAAGATTTATTTTGGTATCTCCATCGCGCTTATCCTGATCGGGATCATTTGCAGCATTGTGATTGGGCCCAAGCTGGACATTCAGTTTGCAGGCGGCTCTATGGTCAAGTATTCCGTGGAGGGCGGCGAAATCACCCAGGCGGAAGTCCAGCAGACGATTAAAGACCAGCTGGGCAAGGATTGCTCCGTGTCCATCAACCAGGACATCAGCACCGGCGCCAACCAGGTGACGATTTCCTTCTCCGGCAACCAGAGCATGTCCCCTGAGGAGCAGACCCAGGTGGCCGATGTGCTGACCAATGCCTATGCTGACCTGACCTTCAACCTGTTGGAATCCAACTCCGTGGAAGCTACCATGGGAGCGAAATTCTTCCAGAAATGCTTGGTGTGCATGGCCATTACCGTGGTTTTGCTGCTGGTGTACATCACGTTGCGGTTCCGCAAGATCGGCGGTTTCTCCGCTGGTGTGACGGCTATTGTGGCGTTGGTTCACGACGTGCTCATCGCCTTCTTCCTGTTTGTGGTCTGCGGCATGTCCATCAATGACGTGTTCATCGCCGTGATCCTGACCATCTTGGGTTACTCTCTGAACAGCACCATCGTTATTTACGACCGTGTGCGTGAGAATAAGCGGAAGCTTGGACCCAAGGTGCCTTTTGAAGAGCTGATGAACCTGAGCCTGAACCAGACTCTGGGCCGTACACTGCTCACCTCCGTGACCACCTTCCTGGCACTGCTTGTGGTGCTGGTGGTTGCAGTGATCTTCAACATCGACACGGTTGTGACCTTTGCTCTGCCCATGATGGCCGGTGTGGCGGCAGGCTGCTTCTCCAGCCAGTGCATTGCCCCCAACCTGTTTGCCATGTGGCAGATCCGCAAGCGTGAGCAGATGGACGCTGGCAAAAACGGCAAAAAAGCGTAATTTGACCTTTGCGTCATAGAAATATCCCGGCGAACCGCATGGGACGCCGAAACGGGAAGGAGCCTTTTGGCTCCTTCTTTTTTTGCGCGGCAGCTTGGTTGCCACATAATTTTTTCGGGAGCGGCGCATCCTAAGAAAAAAAGAAAGGATCAGCGCCATGAAAGAACAAATCCCCGGGCCCAAAAAGCCCCTTCCCAAACAAGCATACCACGAGCACGACCCCATCCCGGAAGGAGCGCTGCCGGACAATCCTGCGGTGGCTTCCGCCAATGAGTGTACCGGGTTGATGTTTACGCCGCCGGAGGACCCTTCCCAACTGGAATCGTACCAGGAGCTTTCCCCTATGGCTATCCCCAGAAGGGAGCCGGGAGCACCCCGCCAGGCCCTCCATTGCCCGGATACGGGAAAGCGTCCGGAAAAACGTCAGTGACAGAAGGCAACGTCCCTGGACCACCACACCAGTAAAATAAAACGGTTGGGGCGAAAACCCAGAAGTAAAAGTTTTCGCGTAATTTCCGGGAAGGAAGGATCTCCCTGGGAGAAATCCCGCAAATCAGAAAGGCTCTGCCTGTGCTGCAAATTAGCACAAGCAGAGCCTTTTTATATCACAGTGCAGAAGCAGATCACTGAGAAACTCACCTGCCGGACCGGCGTGACCCTTTGAGTTTTCGCCAGTTTGCCAGAAGGCAGGGGAGCCGCCGCTGTCAGCTCAATCGGAAATCACGCCTGGGGCAGCGGGAAGGTGCTGCCGCCGTAAGGCATGAGGACGGTTTCTACTCCCTCAAGACTTCCGCCGTTACATTCCTTCGCCAGAGCCAACGCTTCATCCAGCGTTCCGGCAACTTGGATCTTTGTGCGCTGAAAACGCTCACTGGGGATGTCCGTGACCAGGATCAGGTGGTAGTTTTCCGAGGTTTCCGCGAAGAGGAACCCAACGAAGCCGCCGATGGAGAAATCTGCCCGGAGAGCTTTTTCCCGCTCCTCCATGGTGTCATAGGAGCAGATCTGAGCCTCGCAGTCCGGATCGCCAAAGCCTTCCCGGCACTGGGAAAGCAAGATCATGGTACCGCCGGGAGCCACGGCCGCCAGGGCGTTGGAGAGAGTCTTGGAGGTCTGGTAAAGGTTGATGTCCTTGGGGAAGCCTCCTGCGCTGGCGATGACCAGCGGGGCGCGGTGGGGAATGGGCACCCCGTCCATCTGCTTTACCACCTTGGCCGCTTCCTGATGGGCTTTCTGCCAGTCCCCGGCAAAAGCGCCCACAATCTGATAATTGTCGTCCACAATCACGTTGAGCAGGTAAGCGGGCTTGGCAAAGGCGGCGCATTCCACCAGGTCGCTGTGGAAGGGGTTGTCCTCTCCCATGTTGCCGTTGCAGACCCGGGGATTGGAACCGCTGCCCAGGCCGTGGTTCAGGGCGTTGTTGTGGTTGGTGTTGATGGTTTCCCGGCCTGCAATACCGGGAACCACGGACTTCCGGCCGCCGCCGAAGCCGGCCAGGAAGTGGTAGACCACGCCGCCGGTGAGGATGAGCTTGTCACAGGCCATGGCGTAGCTGTTCAGCCATACCGGCGTGCCCCGGCTGGTGGTCCCCATGTAGGTGAGATGTTCCTTGTCATCGCACTGATGGTCCATGAACCGGATGCGGCGATAGAGATCCTCCCCCACCAGGGAGATGTGTTCCTCCTCTGTCTGCCGCCGGTGGGTGCCGGTAGCGCAGAGAATGAGAATATCCTCGTCGGGAATGCCTGCCCGATTGAGCCGTTCCACCAGAATGGGCAGGTAGGTGCTGGGCTGCTGCCAACGGCGTGTGACGTCGGAGATGAGGATGCACACCTTGTCCCCGGCCTGGACGGCCTCCTCAATGGGGCCGGCGCCGATGGGGTGGTCCAGTGCATATTCAATGTGTTCCCGCACAGTCCGCTTGGGCAGCTTCACCGTGTTGGCGTGGACTTCCGCCACTACCTGCTGGGGGTCCAAAGACACACTGAATTCCGTATCGCTGTATTTCATGGGTTCCATATTGTTTCGCCTTCCATTAACTGGGATCTGCACTTAAAAGTGCGAATACAAAGTTATCGTAGCACTTTACATTGGAAAAGTCAAGAAAGCCTGGCTTTGTCAAAGCCACTTCGCAAAGCCATGAAAGGCGGCTTGTCGCCTGTTGTCCCCCCGGTCAAAGGGGGGACATCGTCATTCCTGGAGAAAGGCAGACAGATTTTGGCGGCCAGATTGGGGAACAGAAGGGAGGGGCAAAAAGTAGAGGAAAGGCCCGGGCCCCATAGGCAAACAGGATTTTTTGTGCTATAATACAGCCATATATTTTACAAATAAAGCTGGGAGACGCGGAAAGGATGAGAAATATGGCGTCGATTCAAATCAAATGGCTGGGACATTCCTGTTTCCAGGTGGAGTGTGAAGATTACGCCATTGTGCTGGACCCCTTTGAGCCGGGCAGCGTGCCGGGCTTCAAGGATATTGAGGAAGTGGCTGACCAGGTGCTGTGCAGCCATGAACATCACGACCACAATTACCGTGCTGGCGTGACACTGCGGGACGACGGCCGGAAGAACCCTTTCACTGTGACTGCGCTGCCTTCCTTCCACGACGATTGTCAGGGGGCAAAGCGGGGACCCAATACCATTCACCTGTTGGAGGCAGAGGGGCTGCGGGTGGCCCATTTTGGGGATGTGGGCGTCATGCCTGCGCCGGAAGTGCTGGAACAGCTGCAAAACCTGGACGCCATCATGCTGCCGGTGGGCGGGTTTTACACCGTGGGCCCCAAGGAGGCCCAGGAGATTGTGAAAGCCATTTCCCCGCGGGTGGTCATTCCCATGCACTACCGGTCGGACCGTTTTGGGTTTGACGTTTTGGGCACGGTGGAGGACTTTTTGGAGGGAGGCGGCCGCTGGGTGCGCTGCGACACAGACACTTTGGAGGTCACCCCCAACATGAGCCAGTATATAGCTGTGCTCACCTACGAAGGATAAAGAAAAACGGGCCCGGCATAGACCATGCTGGGGGCCCGTTTTTTGACAGGTGGGCTATTCGTTTGGGGAAAAACCGAAGTATCCCAGGATGCCGTTGTAGATTCCCCTGGCAAATGCCGGTTGTTCGTCCCGAAGCTTTAAAGCGTCGGCGCCGTTGGAGAGATAGGCAAGCTCCACCAAAATGGCGGGCATGGAAGTGCGCCGCAGTACGTATAAGCTGGGATTGAGCCGCACCCCGTTGTCCCGGGTGCCCACAGCATCCACAACGCCCCTGAGCACATGCTGGGCCAGCCAGTAGGCCTGGGTGTTTTGCTGGTAGACGTAAACCTCGGTGCCGTTGACTGCCGGATTGGTGTTGGCGTTGCAGTGGATGCTGATGAAATAATCCGCCGGCCAGGAGTTGGCCAGATACACCCGCCGCTGCAAACTGGTGGAATTGCTGGTGCCCAGGGACTCGGTGGGAGTGGTCCGGGAGACCCGGGCGGTAAAGCGGGGGTCGCTGTTCAGGAGCTTCGCCAGCTCCATGCCCACAGCGTAGTTGATGTCCTGTTCCCGCAGGCCAAAGCCCTCCGCCCCGGCGTTGACCCCCATGGGATTGTGGCCCTGGTCTATGAAAATTCGAATGGGCAAACAAACCGCCTCCTTTCTAGGTTCTCCCTCCATCATATTCCGAAAGCCGTGGAAGGGTGTTTCCCGGAGCAAGGCCATTTTGCAAGGCAGAAATATTTTTTTCAAAGGTCCTGTATTTTAATGGAATTCTCATGTTCCCCGTATATACTAAAGCCATCGAAAACAGAGAAGGAGGATTCCTAAATGAAAACTAGAAATCATAAATATGGACTTTTAAAACTTGCAGGAGCGGTGTTGCTGACAGCTATGTTGGCAGGATGTTCTTCCCAGGGTGTGACCCAGGCCCAGGCCACGGACATCGCCTTTGAACACGCTGGGGTGACCCAGGAGGACGCCGGGTCCCTGTCCGTTTCCCAGGACCGTGAAAACGGCGTGGACGTGTACGAGATCGAATTTTCCACTGAGGACCGGACCTATCACTACGATATTTCCAAGAAAAATGGGGAAGTGGTAAATTACTCCTACCAGGACGCGGCAACAGCTCAGACCGATGGTAAGACCCAGAGCAGCCAGAAAGAGGAGAGCGCTTCCACCTCTTCCAAGACAACAAGCGGCGAAAAAACCACCTCTTCCACAGCGGGTTCCGCCGTCACCGAAGAGGAAGCCAAGGCCATCGCGTTGGAGCACGCCGGTTTGACAGAAGGGGACGTGACTTTCCACCGGGTGGAACAGGACTATGACGACGGCCAGGCCGTGTACGAAGTGGAATTCTATTCCGGAAGCACGGAATATGACTATGAGATCGCCAAGGATACCGGCAAAGTGGTCAGCTACGACTCGGACATTGAAGGTTGGGCAGCTGCTTCCCAGCAGAGCGGGACTACCAAAGCAGTCACTCTGGAAGAGGCGTCCCAGCTGGTGCTGGACCGGATTCCCGGAGCCATGGAAAGCGATGTGCATATCAAATCGGAGCGGGACGACGGCCGGGATATTTACGAGGGCGAGGCCTTCTACGATGGGGCCAAGTACGAATTTGAGATCGATGCTTCCACCGGGAATTTCATCGAGTGGAGCGTGGACTATTTAGACTGAGAAGAGGCGGCGGCTCTGGGAGACTGGGGCCGCCCTTTTCGGAAAGGAAGTAGGATATGCGGATCTTGATCGCGGAAGACGACCGGGACTTGAACCAGTTGATCAAACGGAAGCTGAAAGAAGCGGATTACAGCGTGGATGCCTGTTTCGACGGGGAAGAGGTGTTCGATTATCTGCTGGGGGCGGAATATGACGTGCTGGTGCTGGATATTATGATGCCAAAGCTGGATGGGCTTCAAGTGCTGGAGCGGCTGCGTAAGGAGGGAAACCAGGTGCCCGTGCTGCTGCTCACCGCCCGGGACAGCATTGAGGACCGGGTAGCCGGGCTGGACGCCGGGGCAGACGATTATCTGGTCAAACCCTTTGCGTTTGAAGAACTTTTGGCCCGGCTGCGGGTGCTGCTGCGCAAACCCCAGGGGGAAAAATCCAGCGTCCTCCGGGTGGGGGACTTGGAGCTGGGGCTGAATACCCGGCAGGTCTTCCGCGGCGGAAAGGAAATCAAGCTTTCCTCCAAGGAATTTTCCCTGCTGCGGTATATGATGCAGAACGCCGGTATCGTTCTGAGCCGGGATAAATTGGAGCAGCATGTGTGGGACTACGACTTTTCCGGAGGCTCTAACGTGATCGACGTGTACATCCGTTACCTGCGCAAAAAGGTGGACGAGGGGCACGAGAAAAAATACATCCATACCGTGCGGGGCCACGGCTATGTGTTGAAGGATGGGGACGCATGAAACGGTTGTCGTTGAAAACCAGATTGGTGCTGCTCCACACCGGCTTGACCACGTTGGTGGTGTGCGGCGTGTTGGCGCTGCTGTTTTCCATCAGCTCCCAGGAGATCTTGACCAATGTGCAAAGCGCCTTGGAGGAACGGGTTTCCGGATCTGTGGAAGACGTGGAGTACCGCCAGGGCCGGTTGGAATTCGATTCGGATCTGCTGGATCTGGAAAGAGGGGTATACCTTTCCGTGTACCAGCCGGACGGGGGCCAGCTCCTGTACGGAAAAATGCCCTATGGCTTTACCTATGACCTGCCGTTTTCCGACGGGGAGCTGCGCACCGTCACAGCGGGGGATAAGGAATATTACGTGCTGGACATGCAGTTTCCGGTGGACGGGTATGGGGATGTGGTGCTCCGAGGCGTTGCGTCCATCAGCGACGCGGAGCGGGATTTCCGGTATACCCTGCGCCTGGCGGTGATCCTGTCCCCTTTGATCATCGCTGTAACGGCCCTGTGCGGGTATTTGCTCAGCCGCCGGGCCCTGTGGCCTGTGTCCCAAATCACCCGGACGGTGCGGAATATCCAAAAGGACAAGGACCTTTCCAAACGTGTGCGGCTTGGGGAGGGCCGGGACGAAATCTATACTCTGGCCCAAACCTTTGACGATTTGTTGGACGCTGTGGAGGCGGGATTGAACCGGGAAAAGCAGTTTACCCGGGACGTGGCCCATGAGCTTCGCACGCCGTTGACAGTGGCCATGATGCAGTGCGAGGACCTGCTTGCAAGGGAGGATCTTTCTCCGGAAGCCCGGGGAGAGGTGGAGCTGGTCACCCGGAAAGTAAAATCCATGGCGGAAATGGTGTCCCAGCTGCTGCTTTTGTCCCGGGCGGATCAGGGCCGGGAAAAGCTCACCTTGGAGGACCTGGACCTGTCGGAACTGAGCCAAATGGAAGCGGAGGAGTTTGAAGAGATCGCCCGTTTGAAGGAGATCACCCTGTCCGCGGAGATCCAGCCGGGAATCCATGTTACAGCGGACCAGACGCTGATGCTCCGCCTGTGGGGAAACCTGCTGCAAAACGCCGTAAGCTACGGCAAGCAGGGCGGCCACATTTGGATGAGCCTGAGCCGGCATGAGGATAAGGCGTGTTTGCAGGTAAAGGACGACGGTATCGGCATCGCCCCGGAACACCTTCCTAAAATCTGGGATAGGTTCTACCAGGCAGATCCTTCCCGCAGCGGGGACAGTAGCGGCCTGGGACTTTCCATGGTCAAGTGGATCGTGGAGGCCCATGGCGGGCAAGCCCATGTTTCCAGTGTGCTGGGAAAAGGCACCACCTTTACGGTGGAACTCCCCCTGGCTTCTTCCCAAGGGGGAGAAAAGCAGGAATAAGCGCAAAAAACGGCAGGCACTTTTGTGC
>OLOH01000702.1_pt1 | contig 22285 bp, 22 predicted proteins | sample 1673221 | NCBI WGS metagenome assembly OLOH01 (sample SAMEA3136767, study PRJEB25190) | human gut metagenome
ATGGCGAGGAAGAAATCAAAGATGTGATCCGGCGGACAGCGAGCGGAGAGCATGTTTTTCCGGATGTATCGCCAGATGCGGAGTTGAACTGGATCACAAGCGGTGAGATCAGCCCGAGACAATTGGAAATGCTGAGACTCTATATCTGTGGTTTTTCCTATTCGGAGATTGCAAGGGAAATGAACTGTTCAACTGCAGGCGTCAGATGGAATTTTCAGGAAATGATAATGAAAGCGGGTTATAGTTGTAAGGAGGATCTGATTGCGGCTGCTCTGGAAAGCAAACTGATTGTGACAACCCTGAAATGACCTGATATGGAACAAAATCAGACAATTTTACTGTTACTATCAGAAGTGATAGTGAATAAGCCTATTTTCCTTTGTATAATGTGAATATAAAAATATTATACACAGAGGAGGAAGGGGATATGAGAAAACGTCTGAGTTATTTGTTAGTGGTGGCAGTTTTTGTGAGCATGTTATCTTTAAGCGGATGCGGCGGCGGAGGCGGCACAACAAAGTCTGAAGCAAATCCGTATGAAGGCAAATGGGTTGCAGTCGTGGCAGAAGCGATGGGGGTTCAGCTGCCCATCGAAGAATGTTTTGAAGGAGATTTATCTTTCGAATTGAACAGCGGTGGTAAAGTTGTCTTTCATGCTGACGAGGAAACAGGAAATGGCAAGTGGGCCGTGGCGGATAACAAGCTGACCATCACCATCCAGGGTGAAGAGATGGTTGCGGATGTCGGTGAGAACACATTTACTTTTGATGACCTGATGGACATGGGCCTGAAAGTCATCTTCGGTAAAGAAGGGACAGATGCAACAAATCCGGAGAATTACCTGACAGAGGATGAACTGGCACTTATTGGCGACTGGCATTCTGAGACAGTGGAAGAACTGTTGGGAGATGGTCCGCAGACAACAATGGATGGCGTCGACAATATCAACGATGCACTGCGTCTGACCTTTGCAAAAGATTATACGGTAAAGGTGGTTTATAAAGGCCAGGAAATGGGCACATTCAAATGGTCTCTTGTTTATGGCCTTTGTAATGTTGAATCTGAAAATCCAAGTGTTTATGTAGCGACGAATGAAGATGGTTCTCTAAATGTCGATTACAGTGATGATGAGGACTTTCTGACTTTCAAATGTGTCAAAGACGATGCGAAGTAGGAACATTTTTTCAGAACTGCGCAATTGTTGATTGCGCAGTTCTGACAGACAGGAGGAAGCAGAATGGGACTATTTGATAAAAAATACTGTGATATTTGCGGGGAGAAAATCGGACTACTGGGCAACTGTAAACTGGATGATGGCAATCTGTGTAAGGAATGCGCCCAAAAATTATCGCCATGGTTTGAGGAACGCAGGCACAGTACGGTAGAAGAGATCAAGCGTCAGCTGGCGTACCGGGAGCAGAACAAAGAGCTGGTACAGAAGTTTAATGTGACACGTCAGATTTCAACCAAAACGTACAATGTCTTTATTGATGATATACAGGGAAATTTTACGATTGCACACAAGCTGGATGTGAAAGAGAATCCTGATATTGTGCCGTTGTCTGCAGTGCTTCAGTGTAAGATGGATATTGAGCAGGATCGCAAAGAAGAGACCTATACAAAAGATGGCAAAACGGTCAGCTATGATCCGCCGGTTTATAAGTATGAATATCAGTACCGGATGAAGATTCAGGTCCGATCCCCATGGTTCGATGATATGGATTTTCGTTTACACAATTTCTCAATTGAGCAGGATGACAGAGCGGAAATCATGGAGATTGAGAGAGCAGGCTATGAGATTGTGTCAGCCCTGACAGGACAGGCGCCGATGGGAATGCAGGGTATGAACGGAATGCCAGTGAATAATGGCATGAACTATGGGATGCAGGGTATGAACGGAATGCCGGTGAATAGTGGCATGAACTATGGGATGCAGGGTATGAACGGAATGCCGATGAACAACAGTATGCAGGGCATGAACGGAATGCCGATGAACAACAGTATGCCGGTGAATAATGGCATGCAGGGCAATCAACAGATGCAGCAGCCAGGCGGCACATGGAAATGTCAATGCGGCGCTGAGAATAAAGGCAAATTTTGTGAGTACTGTGGACAGCCGCGCCCATTCTAAAGAAGGCATTGTTTGACGAGGATAATCATGATATACCCAGCCTGTGATTATAGGGGCAGAGTTGTTAAGAAGCGTTGCTTCTACCAAAAGAAAGTGTTGATAAATAAATACATAAGCCATAAGATGATGAATAATTAATTAAACGAACAAAAATCTCAGAGAATCTTAAGATTTTCTGAGATTTTTTATGTTCGATAGATTTTTAAAATCATATGTGGTAAATTAAAAATAAAGTAATAGAAAAAATGCGCATTGAAGAGAGGAGATCACTATGTGGAACAGACAGGAACTAAAGAGCAATGCCAGAATAATGCTGAAAGCCAATTATTTAAAAATTGTTATCGTGAGTGTTGTATTTGCACTTTTGACCAGTTCTGGTTATCAATCGGCCAAAGGAGCGGCAAAAGGCAGTGATGCAGATATCAGCCTCCGCCATTTAACAGATATCCAGTGGTCATTGGTGATAGCAGCCTTTGTGGGTATTGTGGGTATAGTGATTATGGCATTCCTGGTGAATGTCCTGATATCAATTTTTGTATGGAATCCGTTAAGTGTCGGCTGCATAAAGTATTTTATAGATTGTCGGTATGGTAACGCAGAATGGAAAGATATTTTATTTGTTTTTAGAAATAATTATGTTAATGTGTGTGTGAATATTTTTTAAAGCAGTTATTTACCTTTCTCTGGTGTTTACTGCTGATTGTGCCTGGAATTGTTAAGGCTTACGAATATATGATGGTGCCATATATTCTGGCAGAGAATCCGGATATGAGCAGAGAAGAAGTTTTTGCATTGAGTAAACAAATGATGAAGGGGAATAAATGGGATGCATTTGTGCTTGATCTGTCATTTATTGGTTGGATGATTCTGGGGGCACTTACATTGAACATTGTGAATGTTCTTTATACGAATCCGTATCGTTATCTGACATCTGCGGAATTATATCATACATTAAAATAAGACGGGCATGAAAATTAAGATTGTTAAGAAATATCTGACGCACTGCATTTGTCTATTGCTTTCGGGAAAGAATGGCACATGGCTTCTGGCAGATCGAGAGAATGGCAATTCGGAATGGAGAGTTCTTTTATTGGCCTGCAGAAACCATTGTTTTATTGTAGAGCATATGCTATAATATAAATGGTATTTATAGGGGCAGAGCTGTCGAAAGGCAGTGACGCAAAGCCAAAGGGACTAAGGTGTTAGAAACTATGTCAGCCGGTTGCGATAAAGAATTACCGTTGTTTTTTGTTTTGTTTTTTTTTCAGTCACCTGTAGAGCGCAGGTGACTTTTTGCTTTTTTAGTAAAATACAGACGATTTTTAGTACTTTTACAAGCAATGAAAATCATAAGCCCTTATGATGTACTGTTGTAGCTGCATAGAATTTGATAGCCACAAATTCGTATAGAAAGGATGTCAGAGGAGAGTGAAGGATACAGACAGTATGACAATGCAGGATGTGTTGGAAATGATGAAATGTATCAGAGAGTTTTTTACTGTAGTCAGATTGGAAAGTGGATATGACACGATGGATAGTGAGGAAACATACTGTGAGATTGAGTACCTGAAGGAAGATATTTTCTTTGTAAAGGCAAAGCGTATAGAAATAGACGGGAAGCCTTACGTGATAAAGATTAAGCAGGAAGTTGATGAAAAAATTCTACAGGCATTGCTGGAGTCCGATCAGATACCGGAACGGCTGGCCTATTACAATGAGAAGATTTATCACGATTCATTGACAGGGGCTTATAATCGGCGTTTTTTTCAAGAGAAGATGATATCTGTAAGTAAGAATACCGGAATTGCGATGATAGACCTGGACAATTTTAAAGCGTATAATGATACCTATGGACATCATGCGGGTGACCTTGTGTTGCAGACAACGGTTATGACAATTAAGAGTGTGATACGCCGGGATGATATTCTGATTCGTTATGGCGGCGATGAATTCCTGTTGCTTATGCCGGGAATGCAGTCTCAGGTTTTTCATCAAAAGCTGCTTCAGATACATCAATTCATTTATCAGTCGGAAGTGCCTGAATATGGGAAAATGCATGTTTCTACGAGTATCGGAGGGGTTATTGCCCAAGGCGAGGAGATTGAGCAGGCTGTTGAGCGTGCGGATAAACTGATGTATGCTGCAAAATCACAAAAATCATGCGTTGTTACGGATGTAGACGAGGAAGTGTTATGAAAAAGGTTCCGGGATGGAAAAAAATCGAAATTGTCTGTGTTATCATTGTAGTGGCTTTCATGTCCTTTTTGATCGGAATATACTATCAGTCAAGAACGGAGAGGGGAAGCATCCGGTCACTCTGCAGTGGGTGGTATCAGATGAAGGACGGGAAAAGGATTGAACTTGAACTGCCTTGTTCTGTGACTGCGGATGCGGAAGGAAAAGTAATTCTTTATAATGATACTCTGACAGAGGATGACAGGGGACTAATTGTATCCACAAGAGGAATACAGGATAATCTGGAAATCAGGACAGGGGAGCGTATTCTTTATCATTATGCGGATAACCAGTTCCAGAAGAACAAACAGATGAAAGGAAAGATGTGGGCAGATGTCCGCCTGCCGGAGGAGACGGGGCAGGAACCGCTATGCTTTATTTATGAGGGAACAGCAGGTAGAAGTCTTGATATACAGGTTCCGATACTTGGCAGTTTTTCTGCAATTGTCGTGAGACATCTTCAGGCCTCTGCTTTTTCGATTTTAATGATCATCAGTATGCTGGGATTGGGAATTGTCGCAGTAAGTATTTTCCTTTATACCAGACATCGGCAGCTTGTCGAAAAACGTTTTGTGAATGTCGCAGTTTTTTGATTATATGCAGCTTATGGTGTATATTGGATTCTGGAATTTACCAGATGTATGGGAAGCACAGTGCAGCAGGAAGTTTAGTGTCTTTCTATGCATTTATGCTGATGTCAGTGCCGATGCTGCATTTTATACAGAATACGGTAAGTAAGGAAAATCAATGGATTCCGGAGATATGGATTTTACTTTTTTATGGGAATGCGATAGGACAGGGCATCGTGAATATTTGGTTTGCGGTTCCTTTTAAAAATATGCTGTTTGTAACGCATTTGATATTATTTACAGGTGTTGCAGCGATGGCCATTCTTCTATGGAGAGAATATCAAAAGCATCAGACGCAGGAGCTGGAGCTTTGTCTGAAGGCATTTGGCGTGTTGGGCATCAGCGGAGTGATTGCCCTTGCTTTATATTGGATGTACGCCATCTACTGGTATGATGCGCTTTTTCAGTTTGGTATTTTACTTTTTATTTCTTTTCTGTTCTGGGGACTGCTTTGTAAAGTATCCAATGATATTCAGTATCGTATGGAACAGGCCGTATATGAAAGGATGTCTATAGAAGACCGGATGACGGGAATGAAGAATCGAAAGGCATTTGAACAGCAGCTGGATCAGCTTCAGCAGGATGTAATGCTGTTGGAAAATGCTTTGCTTATATTTATAGATATTGCCAATTTGAAAACGATTAACGATACATATGGGATGCAGATAGGCGATGAAGCAGTTATTCGGACTGCCCGGAGCATTCAGGCGGCAGAAAGTGACGCATGTGAGCCGCATACAGAATGTTTTCGTATTGCCGGTGATGAGTTTGCAATTGTGGTGACTCGTCCGCAGAAGAGACCGGAAGAGTGGGAGCAGATGATAAGGAATGAGATGAAAAAAGAATCCGGAAGCAGGTATCCTGTTCAACTGGAATTTGGTTGCAGTTACCTGAGGAAAGCGGATGGAACACTGCTTTCTATCAGTGACTGGAAAATGCAGGCAGACAGAATGATGTTTTCTTATAAATGAAACACGGCGGAGGACAGATATGATTTACAACATGGATTTTCTGATTTCGGCAATGGTTATTTTGCTGCTGATTTTGTGGCATTTTCTGGGACAGAAAAGAGCAGAGGATCTGAATAACCGGGTATTTCTTTTCTTTGCTGTTCTTGGAACGGCAGATGTTGTTGCTGAATTTTTCACTAATTACTATATTACTTCATACAACAGCGATATGGAAAATGCCGCAGTCATCGTGACAACGATATTTTATCTGCTGCAGGCCTTGCTTCCCGTTACATTTATTTTTTACATTCAGACATTGCATGAGCAGAAAATCATTTCAGCTAAGAAGATGTTTATATCCGGTGTGCCAACCCTTGTCCTGATTAGTGTGATTCTGACAAATCCATTTACGGAAAAGCTTTTTTCTTTTGATGTGACAGCGGGATATGTGAAAGGGCCATGGTATCTGCTGATGTATGTCAGTGCGTTGGGGCATTTTGCAGTGGCATTATTGCTTATTCTACTCTGGCGCAAAAAGCTTGGGCCTCAAAAAGAAAAAATACTTTTGGAGATTTTTGTGATATCCGGTGTCGGTGTGGTCTTGCAGATGTTTTGTCAGTCACTTTTGATGACTGGATTTGGAATGAGTCTTGGTATATTGGCATTGTTCATTACGATCAACAATCCAAATGCCAATCTGGACAGTCTAACCGGCTTATATAATCATCTTTATCTGACACGAAAGATGGGCGAACTCATTGCGTCAGGAAAATCTTTTCATATTATTACAGTGTATCTGTATCAGCTGAAGCATATTAACAGGGTAGCAGGGGGTACAGGGGGGAGATTCTATTTTGTAGCAGATAGCCGGACAGCTTGGAGCGCTCTGTGGTCAGAAGGTGACCCGTATTACCGGAAAGCGCTTTCTTGTGCTGACTTCTTCTCTGGAAGAATATGAATATTACTTTGTCAAATTGAAGAGGCTGTTTGATGTAAATAAGGTGTTGGATGTGGAAGATAAAAATATCGCTGTTCCGGTAATTATAAGCGGCATTATCAATGCTCAGAAGCTTGAAGAAAGCGGTCTGATCATGGAATATGCGGAATATCTGGAGTCTCTGACACCGCAGAGCGGACTGACAGAAGTGATACAGGATGACCGCCAGACAATGAATGGTTTTATGTATTACAAACGGGTGGAACAGTATCTTCATAAAGCAATTGAGGAAGATCTATTTGAAGTATACTATCAACCGGTATATTCTACCAGGGAAAGAAGATTTATTACCGTGGAGGCGTTGAGCCGCCTGTATCATCCGGAACTGGGTTGGATTGCACCGGATGTGTTTATTCAGATTGCAGAAAAGAATCATATGATTGAACAGATTACAGATCTGCAGTTCAGACGTATCTGCAGATTCCTGAAGGAAAACAGGGAATTGATGTCACGCCTGCTGAACGTAAAGGTGAATCTGTCGTCTCTTGATTTGATGCGGAATGACTGCAGCAGTCATTTTATCCGTATGATGGATGAATATGAGATCAGGCATGAGTGGATACAGTTTGAGATTACTGAAACAGTTGCAACAGAGTACAGCGCCAGTCTGGGAATGGTTGTGGACGGATTGACAGTAGCAGGTATTCGTTTGTGTCTGGACGATTTTGGCTCGGGATATGCCAATCTGAATACGGTGATGCGGCTTCCGTTTTCTACCATCAAGCTTGACCGCTCACTACTTTTTGATATCTGCAATGATGAGAAGCGCGCGCAGTTTTACCAGAGTGTTGTGGAAACATTCCGCAAAATGAACTATCATATTGTTTCGGAAGGCGTGGAGACAAGAGAAGAGATGGAATTGATCAGCAGATGGGGTGTGGATATGATTCAGGGATATTATTTCTCGAAACCGCTACCTGAAAAAGCACTTATAAGTTTAATGCAGACAGAGACGATGTCTGCTTCTGTAAATGGGGAACAATCAGAAAAGGTTTGACCTGATTAAAAAGCGGATTATGAAACGCATGATGGGTAAATATACAGAAGAAAAGAGGCAGAATCCATGAAGACAAAAGCGAAAATCATGATTGTTGATGATGCAGAGATGAATCGGGAGATTCTGATGGTGATTCTTGGTGATGAATACGAATATGTGCAGGCGGAAAATGGGCGTCAGGCTATTCATATTCTGCAGCAGGATATGAATATAGATTTGATGCTTCTGGATATTAATATGCCGGAAATGAATGGCTTTCAGGTACTGGACCGGATGAATACATTTCACTGGATTAATGATATACCTGTAATCATGATATCCTCAGAGGAGAAGAAAGATGTCATTGAACGGGCTTATATCCTTGGAGCGGAAGATTATATCCGCAGGCCATTTGATGCGTTTATAGTGCGAAGACGTGTACAGAATATACTCAATCTGTATGCCAATCAGAAAAGGTTGATGCAGATGGTTGCAGATCAGATTTATGAAAAAGAAGAGAACAATAATCTGATGATTGGAATTTTGAGTCATGTTGTGGAATTCCGGAACAGTGAGAGCGGAGAACATATTCTTCATATTCGTACAGCTACAGAACTTCTGCTGCGCAGACTGGTTCAGAAGACGGATGAATATCATCTGTCCGAGTCAGATATTGTTATGATTACAACAGCCTCCGCCTTGCATGATATTGGCAAGATCAGTATTCCTGAAAGTATTTTAAACAAGCCGGGAAAACTGACCCGGGAGGAATTCAGCATTATAAAGACACATACAACGATTGGTGCGGATATTATCAATCAGATGACGACAAAAATGGAAAAACCGTTGCTGCGCATTGCCGGAGAAATCTGCAGATGGCACCATGAACGGTGGGATGGACACGGCTATCCGGATGGACTCATTGGAGAGCAGATTCCTATCGCAGCGCAGGTGGTTGCATTGGCAGATGTTTATGATGCACTGACCAGCAAGAGATGTTATAAGGATGCTTATGATCATGAAACGGCACTGGATATGATTCTGGCCGGTGAATGTGGTGCCTTTAATCCGCTGCTTTTAAAGTGCCTGCAGGATATTGCACCGAGGCTCAGAATGGACGCACAGTATGACGCAGGAGATTCTCTCTACCGCAGTGAAGCAGACCGTCTGACCACAGAAATTATGAATAAAACGGAGATACCAAGCAGTGAACGTTCTCAGCATATGCTGGAATCCATGCAGGAGCGGATGAATTTTTTTGCCTCATTAAAAGGTGGAATTCAATTTGATTATGATTCTGTTTCCAGACTGGTCAATGTTACTAATTGGGATGAACCGCCGCAGTACCGTTATACGGTCAAAAATGTTGCAGATACCAATTGCTTTACCTGCCTGAGTCAGAAGGATTTTCACCGGTTGAAAGACGCATTGGATGCAACGACACCGGAGAACAGGGAATTTTCAATGAGTATCATGATGCCAAAGGAAAATGAGTATGAGTGGTGTGATCTGAGGGTACATTCGCTCTGGTCGGATCTGTCCCCGGAACATTATATCGGAGCAGTCGGGCAGCTGATCAGGCCACAGGAGGTGTCGGCAGATATCCCAATTCTGGATGGCCTTGCAGAAAGTGATACAGCAGATGGAATGGCAGTAAAGGCTATTGTTGATCAGCTTCGGAAGATTTTTGACATTGTTCGGCTTGTAGATCCGACAGCTAATGCAGTGCTGGAATTGGATCATAATGGAACATTGAGGAAAACCGACCAGCATTGTGCGGCTTTCTGGGAGACAGGGGGGAATTGTACAAACTGTATTTCGACCCGTGCTTTGTCTCAGAAGACAATGTTGAATAAGCTGGAGTTTACCAAGACAGATATGTATTATGTCGTTTCCAAATATCTTTGTATTAACGGAACACCGTGTGTTATGGAAATGCTGTCCAAGATGAATGAAGGACGTTGGATCGATGCAAACGGAACAAGGTTTTTGTTGGATAAAAGTCGTGGAGAGAGTCGAAAACTGTTCCTGGATCCATTGACAGCTACATATTCCAGACGCTATTTTGAGACATATCTCACTCATATGGAGGGCATGGAATGTGTGGAAATTATAGATGTGAATCAGTTCAAACAGGTGAATGATACATATGGCCATCCGGCGGGGGATGTGGTGCTGAGAGATATTGCAGCAGCTATCAAGTCCTGTATCCGCAGCAGTGATATACTGGTTCGCTATGGCGGAGATGAATTTTTGCTGCTCTTTCCGAAGATGTCGGAGAAGGATATGGCAGAGAAGAACAAAAGAATCAAAGAAGCTGTGGCGAATATTGTATTTACAGAATATCCGACCTTGCATCTGTCAGTCAGTATCGGCGGTGTCTGTGGTGTCCATCCGATAATGGAGGCCATTCGCCAGGCAGACAAACGGATGTATGAGAATAAAAGAACGTCATAGAAGAGAGTTAGAAGAAAGTTGATGCTCGTTGTGATGCATCAGAAGATAATGCAGCAGGGGCTGTCGGGATGAAAAATTACATTTCCCGACAGCCCCTCTTTTGCACTCAGTCATTTGGAGAAGGATCTTTGGACTGAGACTCTGCGGCTTTCCGATGATTTTCTTTTTTTTCTGCATACATCCGCTGGTCTGCAAGAATACGGATTTTGCCGGTATCTTCTGTTTCCAGAGGATAGACAGCATAGCCGCAGCTGGCACCGATATGCAGTGTCTTGCCGTCAATTTCATAAGGAAGAAGCAGAGACTGGACGATGCGCATTTTCGTCTGCATGCAGAGTGAATCCTCCATTTCTGCACTGATAATCAGTGCAAATTCATCTCCGCCAATCCGAAAAGCAAAGTCGTTGCTGCGGATACATTTTAAAAGTCGTTCTGCCACTGCTTTCAGGAGTTTATCGCCCATATCATGTCCGTAGGTATCGTTGACAGGCTTGAAATGATCCAGATCAAGATAGTACAGAACAAAAGGAAGCTTTTTCTGTTCTTTGCGGTGCAGGACAGAACTGAAATAACGCTCGTTGAATAAGCCGGTCAGGCCATCTGTGTTGGCAAGATTCTCCAGTTCATGTCGTTTGCCGATATCCTGTGCAATCATCATGACTTTTTGCGGGATACCTGCTTCATCCCATTCTACAGCAACGACATTCATAATTTTGTAAACATTTTCTGTTCGTTTGCTGTATTCGATTTTCATGATACCGTTTCCTTTATGCAGCACTTTCTGCAGGTATTCTTTGTTCAGCAGATGGCTCATTTTTATATTTTCTGTATCGGATAATACGATATAGTTTCTTGCAGCCGTATCGAGCAGATTCTGATAGGAGCCGGTTTCGGGATACAGGTTGTTGCTGCTGTATTCATGGTATTCATATCTGTCCTTCAACAGGTCAACGACTGTATAGCGATCTACAATGCAGGTCATTCCGTAAAATAGCTGATCGGTCTGCTCTTTTTGGGCTTTTAGAGCCTGATGCAGTAATTCCTGATGCTTCAGCTTGTATTCTGCGTTTAAGGACGACAGCCTGAGAAGTAAAAGAAGCAGGCAGGTGGCAAGTACGGTGATTGCAGCAATGGTAACATGCATTATTTTTTCATCCGGGGAATTGACAGCAGCTGTCTGCACAATTCCGAGAATGCTCCAGTCATTGAGACCAACAGGCTGGTAGACCATGTAATATGAAGTCCCCTGACTGTTAAATTTAGCACGGCCTTTGACGACCTTCTGAAGGTCATGTTCAACGGCATCGTATGTGTTCTCTGAAAATACGGCATTGTCCTTCAGAAAGGTAAACAGATTCTCATGTCCTGACAGAAACTCCGATTGAGATTCCAGAGAAAGAATGACGTGTCCCTTTGCATTGACGAGATAACAGCTGCTTTTGTCGCCATATACATTATTAGATATCATGTCCTCTACTGTAGAGACATCGTAACTGACAGCGACGCCTGTATAGGTTATATTATTAAGGCAAAATGGATGGCTCAATGGAATCGCAAAGACGACCTTATGTTTGCCGCTGCTGGCAGTATAGTCAGAAATAGTGGGGCATTCGGAGCTGTACATTTCCTGAAAACAGTTCCGGATACTGTCTGCAGTGCCTTTCCGGTTGTTGGCTGTAAGAAAATCACAGTGTTCGTTAAACATATAGAAATCACTGTATTGCCAGTTGTTTTTCCGGTCTGCAAAATCATGCCATACCGTTTCAGTATTCTCAGCATCTGATATACACTGCAGATATTCATCCCAGTCAGACAGGACATTCCAGTTGCGTTGCGTAAACAGCGTAAAGGTCCGGTTGACCTGTTCATAGGTTGCCAGAAGATGTTCAGAATTCTCCTGGTAAATCTCTGTTTGAATGAAGGTGCGATACTGATAAATCCCAAACAGGAGAACGGCAACAATTAGAATAATAAGAGTAAGGAATTTACATATTTTGCTCATAATGTTCTCCTCCTTTTGATGGTGCGGCTACTGAGACATGTGAAATTATATCTGATTGGTATTCTTTTCAATAAGCAGGATTCTCTTACGGTTATATACCAGATGAAGATACATGGCATCCTGAGCGCGCAGCGGGTCGTGCCCGGCAATTGCATCTGCAATCTCACGATGTGTTTCGACTGTCTCTTCGTGCAGAGCCCCACTGGTTGTTTCAACAAACAGCGGAATAGAGCTGTTAATGATAGGAATCAGACGGGGAACAACAACATTTTTGCTGCTCAATGCAATGGCTGTGTGGAATTCAATGTCCTTTTGTGTGTGATCATCATGTCTCTTTAATAATGCTTCCGTTTCATCGCAAAGAGCGGTGATTTTTTTTATGTCATTTTCATCGGCATGGGCAGCAGCCATTGCAGCAATGGAAGGTTCAAGCAGAAAACGCACTTCCAGCAGATCATGAATCAGCTTCTGTTTATCGCCGATAAAGGTGAATCCCAGTGGGTCCTGCACTACCCCCGGGGATGAAGCAATATAGGTACCGGAGCCCTGGCGGATCGTAACGATATTTCTGGAAGCCAGGAGTTTCATGGCTTCACGGATGGAACTCCTTCCGGCATTAAGATGTTCGGAAAGGACGGTTTCATTAGGAAGCTTATCTCCCGGCTGTAGTTTTTCTTCTAAAATAAATGTGATAATGTCTTCTGATATTTTCTGTGGAAGACTTTTTTCTTCTGGTGACGAAATCATCCTATGATTTTCTCCATTTCTTTGGATTTATTCTTCTTATAAATTATAATAATGGTTATTAAAGGGAATGTCAAAAGGTTAAAATGTACAAAATAGTAGATAATAATTTAGATAAAATTCCAGTATTGCTTTTTTTCAGAATAAATATATGATAAATACATCAGATGTATTTACACAAAAAACAAGAGAAAAGCACAATTTTAAGAAAATAGCAGTTAAAAGGTCTGATGTATTTGAGAAAAATGAAACATCGGATGAATTAAGGAGGCAAAAACAGAAAGATGGAAGAGACTTTTCGTACAGAAGCGGCCATTCGAAAGTAATTGATTCTGAACATTTACAGAAAAATATTCATTTATCCATAAAAAATCATAAAGCCATACGTATATCTATTGTCACAACGATGTACGAGTCCTGAGATGAATCAAGAAGGACAATGATTTTTTTGGAAGCAAAAAGACAGCAGATATGCAGGAGGTTTATATTGATGAAGAAATTAACGGGTATTTTGATGGCGGTATGTCTGACAGCAGCATTAATTGCAGGATGCGGACAGAAAGCAGGAAGAGAGAACACGCAGACCACTGGCAACCAGTCAGCAGCGCAGACAGAGAGTCAGACAGCGGGCAATCAAAGGGAAACAGGTGATTTAAGCGGTGATGAAGTCTCAGCGGCGCAGCATTGTATTTTACTGGCAGGGAAGAACGGCACATGGCTTCTGGCAGACAGAGACAACGGAACGGTGTTTACGACATCTATTCCAAATGATCTGAAGGATAATGACGGCAAAAAAATCACATCTGAAATTTTAAAAGCCGGAGATTATGTGGATGTTTATGGAGACGGCATTATGCTGGAGAGCTACCCGGGGCAGTATCCGGGAGTCAGCAAGATGGTCGTTACCGGTGAGGGTACGGCAGATGAAGTGAAGCAGTACCAGGATGTCATTGATATGGTTTTTGCTGAACCGGATACAAGTACAGTCCCGACAGTGGGTGTTGTCTACAGCTCATCTCTTGGTCAGACCATGTCATTGATGAGCGGGCCGGGCAACTCTACATGGACAGCGCCTTCAGGCGATTCTGAAACGGACAGTTCAGAAGATAACACAGTGACAGCATGCGGTTCAGCAGTGATGCAGTGGGAGAATCTGGAGAAAATGTCCATGGATGCAGGTAAGACGGACTTTACCATCAGCTGTGATCTGACACCGACAAAGGTGACTGTGCGCCGTTGGAATTCAGATAAATATCCGGCTTCTGCGGATGATGATTTGGATGCATTGGCAGAAGAAGTCAATGTAGAAAAGAGTGCTGACGGAGAGTTTGTTGTCAGAGATGTGGAGCCGGGATATGTGTATGAAGTCACCGTCAGCTGGGAATACGGAGATGCACAGTATGGGTTTATGACTTCAGAGATTCAGTAGTATCTAACAGAGAATCATCAATTGCCAGACATCGTATTTTTTATCAAAGTCGTACAGTGCCAAAAACAGTTAAAAACGGATTTATAAGGATGACTTTTAAGAAAATATCAAAAAAGTTATAAAAAACGGTTGACAATACTCTATAATCGCGATATAATGATTTACGACTTATGGAACAGATAAGTCTTAACAGAATATCGCGGGGTAGAGCAACCCGGTAGCTCGTCGGGCTCATAACCCGAAGGTTGTTGGTTCAAATCCGGCCCCCGCAACTCAAAGACTTGATGAATATCAAGTCTTTTTTTGTGTAATTAGGAATTTCCTATTACATATTGTTCTTAGATTTTTGGATGCAGATGTTTTATTGTAGGAGTACAGAATGGAGAGAGAGATTAAGCTTGTAGCATTGGATTTGGATGGTACCACATTTAATTCAGAGAAGGTCATAACGGAGAGAACAAGGGAAGCGATTGCGGCAGCAATTAAAAAGGGTGTAATTGTCATGCCTGCCACCGGACGGCAAAAGACCGGTTTGCCGGAGAGCTTTACTTCAATTCCAGGGGTGCGTTATGCACTGACTTCCAATGGTGGAGCGGTTGTTGATTTGTGGGAGGACAGTATTATCTATGCGGATTTTATACCTTATAAGACGGCATGCAGAGTCATTGATCATTTAATTCAGATAGATGCGCTGATTGAGTTTTATCATGATGGAAAGTCCTATGCTGACAGAAAAAGTTATAACAGAGCACTTCATGTTTATAAAAACTTCCCGGATTGGTTCAAGGAGTATATTAAGGTTTCCAGAATACCGGTGGATGATTTGCGAGAACGGGTTTATTCGGGAAAGTTTAATATAGAGAAAATGCTGGCCTCTTTTGATGATATGATCTTGAGACAGCAATTGTTTGATGAAATGCATAATGACCCGGAGCTCAGTGTGGTATTCGGCAATAGTTTTAATGTGGAAATCACTGCTGCGACAGCCAATAAAGGTCATAGTCTGCTGAAATTGGCCGGGAAACTTGGAATTATGCCGGAACAGATCATGGTTTGTGGGGACACGATGAATGACAGAACCATGTTTGAGGCAGCAGGCCTGGCAGTGGCTATGGGAAATGCCGATGAAGAGATTAAGGCCATGGCAGATGACGTTACACTGTCGAATGATGAGGATGGTGTTGCTGCGGCCATTGAGAAGTGGGTTCTTTAATTATCGAAATCTCCGCCGTTTATTGTCTGCTGTGAATGAGCTGACGAATGATGTACAGTACACCATCTTCATCATTTGACAATGTCTCAAAGTTGCTGATGGCTTTTAAATCAGGGTGGGCATTGGCCATAGCGTAGCTGAAATAGCCCTGTTTCATCATTTCATAATCATTGAGATAGTCTCCGAAAACCATGGTTTCATCCGGTGAAATGCCATAATTTTTTTGAAGTGCAGCGAGTCCGCAGCCTTTGTTTGTGGCGGCAAGACTGAGGTCTGTCCACATGTAGCCGGCCAGAGTTGCTTTAAAAGGTGCACGGACATCAGACAGAGCCGGAAATGAATTGTTTTCGGCACCTTTGAAGTCACAGACAGTCACTTTGCTTACTGGGGCATCAATTTCAGAGATGTCATGGATATACTGAACTTTCTTATAGTAACGGCCTATTTCTTTGCGGGCATCATCCGATGTCTGATCGAAGAGATAGGCCGTTTTGAAACCGGAGAGAATCGGAATGGCGCCGGGAACCTGACGGCAGCGCCCGAGAAGATAAGAAAGGGCATCCGTATCAAGAATGTCCTGATGAACCAGCTGGTCGCCGTTGACGAGACATCCGCCGTTTTCAGCCATAAAAACGAGCTTGTCCATGCAGCTTTCAAACTGCATGGCAAGGGTTGGGTATGGCCGCCCGCTGGCAATGACAAAAAGAATTCCGAGTTTGTGAACTTGATTAAGTATATCAAAAAAATCACGGGGCATCTGGTCCTGACTGTTCAGCAGAGTGCCGTCCATGTCAGTGGCAATCATGCGCACCTGATTAAGTGAATGCTGCATTGTAAATTCCTCCAAAAATAAATTTTCGGCCGGTAATTGCGAAACAGTGTATTGATAGAATATAGAAATTAGCCGTTCACAGCAGGCACGTTCGCACTGCCTAATGCTCTCAGCGGTACATAAGGTGGTAAAAGACACCACCTAAGTACCGGAGGCATTAGAAGCACCTTCTGTGAACGGTTAATTTCTATATTCAATTCAAGATAGCAGCCGCAATTACCGGGTTGAAGTATTTGAATGTTAAATAAGGATGTTCGATTTACAATGTAGCATATATTATTGAAAATGTATAGAGGAAAAGAGTGCTCGTTTTGAAGGAAGGACTTATTATTCGATAGAAGAATGGATGGAAATAGAGTAGAAAACAGATAATGCCTTGTCATCTGAAGAAATCCTCGTTATACTTAAAGGGCGACAAGTGAGTAGAATTTGGCATATACTTTGCAAATAGCGTGGATGATACAACTATACAAGGAGGCACATAATGGAGATTTTAACAGGCGACATCGTACGGCTGAAGAAGAAGCATCCCTGCGGCAGTTTTGACTGGGAAGTGCTTCGAAGTGGTGCGGATTTCAGATTAAAGTGCTGCGGCTGTGAGCATCAGGTGATGATGGCGCGGAAGCTGGTGGAGAAGAACATTCGGAGACTGGAGAGAAATGGGGAAGAAATGAAGATTACCCGATAGGTGACAAGATAAACTGTACAGTCGGAAAGTGTCGAAAATTTTATATCATAATATGAAAAAAAGTGCTTGCTTTGCACTTTTTTTTATGGTAAACTGAATAACTGTGATATGTTATATATTAATTCCTTGCTCTCCACAATGGGAGGGCCGTGAAGTCCAGAAGGAGGTGCACTAGCATGAACAAATACGAATTAGCAGTAGTTCTTACTACAAAGATCGAAGATGAAGAAAGAGCAGCAAGCATCGAGAAGATCAAGGAAGTTATCGCTCGTTTTGGTGGCGTTGTTACTAACGTTGACGAATGGGGCAAGAAGAGACTTGCTTACGAAATTCAGAAGATGAAAGAAGGTTTCTACTACTTCATCACTTTCGAATCCGATTCAAACTGTCCAAACGAAGTTGAACAGCGTGTCCGTATTATGGAGAATGTAATCAGATACTTATGCATTAGACAGGACGCTTAATTAGAAAAGGGGTAAGTCTAAATGAATAAAGTTATTTTGATGGGAAGATTAACCAGAGATCCGGAGATTAGATATTCACAGGGTGAGCGCTCAACAGCAGTTGCCCGTTACTCACTGGCAGTGAACCGTACATTTAAGCGTGACGGTGAGCCGGATGCCGATTTTATCAACTGCGTTGCTTTTGGCCGTCAGGCTGAGTTCGCAGAGAAGTATTTTCATAAGGGTATTCGCATTGTGATCACAGGCAGAATCCAGACAGGCAGTTACACCAACAAAGACGGTGTGAGAGTCTATACAACAGATATTATTGTTGAAGAACAGGAATTTGCCGAGAGCAAAGCAGCAAGTGATCGCAACAGCAGTGATTTTGCAGCCAATAATAATTATGGCGGTGGTTATCAGCAGTCCGGCAGACCTGTACCAAGTCAGGCACCATCGGATGGTTTTATGAACATTCCGGATGGCATTGATGAGGAATTGCCATTCAGCTAAAATAGGACATGATCTGTTATGAATGAATAACAGAAAGAATTGAATTTGAGAAGGAGGTTTTGATATGCCATACAATAAAGAAGAAGGCAGAGGCACTCAGATGAAGAGAAGACCTATGCGTAGAAGAAAAAAAGTATGTGTATACTGTGTAGATAAGAATGCAGTTATTGATTACAAAGATACAAACAAGTTAAAGAGATATATCTCTGAAAGAGGTAAAATTCTTCCTAGAAGAATCACAGGCAACTGTGCTAAACATCAGAGAAAGCTTACAACAGCTATCAAGAGAGCTAGACATATCGCTTTAATGCCATATATCACAGACTAATTGAAATTCGGGCATCCGGTTCAGCAATGAATCGGGTGCCTTTTTTCGATTAGGTGGAAATTACGGCGAAATCGCTGTCTGATCTAAAAAAGACACTGCGTGCCAAAAGTCCGTTTCTACCATATTTATTGTTATTCAGTTTTTGTATAAACGTGCCGAAAAGGGTTATTTCAGTGTCAAAAAGAAATGTGGTATGCTAACTATGAAAAGAAATACGAAAAACAAGATATCGTTTCAACAGATATCACGAATGATTTCATAAAGATTATTAGGAGGTTTTGCAAAATGAGCAGAGAAGTTGTTATTGTTGCATATGGTCGTTCAGCAGTTTGTAAATCAAGAAAAGGTTCTTTCGCAGGTACTCACCCAATCGAATATTCCGCACAGGTTTTAAAGGGTGTACTGGACAAAGTGCCTCAGTTAGATCGTTCTGAAATCGAAGATGTTATCATGGGTTGTGCAGTACAGCACGGTACAACATCTATGAATATTGCTAAGAGTGTTTGCGCAAGAGCAGAACTGCCGGAATGCGTAGCAGGTCATACAATTAACCGTTTCTGTTCTTCAGGTCTTCAGGCTATCGCAACAGGTGCCAATGCAATCGCTTGCGGTCAGGGTGATGTTATCGTAGCCGGTGGTGTTGAAAGTATGACAGATACATACGCACCATATCCTGTAGAATTCCAGGATGCATGGTTAAATGAGCATGCGCCAGGTGCTTACATGGGCATGGGTATGACAGCTGAAAACATCGTTAAGAACTACGGCGTAACAAGAGAAGAAATGGACCGTATGGCTTACGAATCCAACATGAAAGCTGCAAAAGCTCAGAAGGAAGGCAAACTTGCTCCATCTATCATCCCTGTAACTGTTGTTGACAAGGATGGCAACGAAAAAGTTGTTACAGAAGACGAAGGTATCCGTCCAACAACAACAATGGAAACACTTGCAGGTCTTAAACCTTGCTTCATCCCGGCTGAAGAAGGCGGTACAGTTACAGCTGCTACTTCTTCACAGACATCTGATGCAGCAGCATTCGTTGTATTAATGGCTGCTGACAAAGCAAAAGAACTTGGTATCAAACCAATTGCAAAGATGGTATCCTTCGCAGTTGCAGGCTGTGATGCTACAATGATGGGTCTTGGACCAATCTATGCTGTACCAAAGGCTCTGAAACGTGCCGGCAAGACAATTGATGATATGGATGTCATCGAACTGAACGAAGCTTTCGCTGCTCAGGCTATTCCATGTATCAAAGTCCTTAAGATGAACCCAGAAAAGGTTAACCCTTACGGTGGCGCTATGGCTCTTGGTCATCCAATGGGCGCTACAGGTGCATTCCTTACATGTAAAGCACTTGATTACCTTCAGGATAACAAGAAAACAACAGCTCTTGTTACAATGTGTATCGGCGGCGGTATGGGCGCAGCAGCAGTATTTGAATTACTGTAAGATAAAAATAAATGTAGAATCGTTCAGAGCTGACATTTTATGATGCCAGCTTTGGGCGGCTTAATAAAGAAACTTTTAAATGAACTTTTTTACAGAGGTGTGAATAATGAAAGTAGCAGATATTAAGAATGTTGCCGGTATCGGCGGCGGTGTAATCGGCGGTAGCTGGGCTGTTCTCTTCGCAATGAAGGGTCTGAACGTAAAACTTTATGATATTAATGATGATTGTCTTGCAAACGATAAGAAGACAATCGTAAGCAACCTTGAATTCCTTGCTGAAAACGGTGCAATTGAAGACAAGGATGCGGTTCTTGCAAGAATCCAGTTTACAACAAGCATGGAAGAAGCTGTAAAGGATGCTCAGTTTATTCAGGAATCCGGTCCTGAAAGACTTCCGATCAAACACAGCATGCTTGCTGAAATCGAAAAGTATGCGCCGGTTGATGCAATCGTAGCAACATCTGCATCAGGTCTTCCTCTTGGACAGATTACAGAACATGCTGTACATCCTGAAAGATGTGTTGGCGGTCATCCTTACAACCCACCACACCTTATCCCACTCGTAGAAATCACAAAGACAGAAAAGACAGACGAAGCAAATGTTGAACTTGCAAAAGAATTCTATGAATCTCTTGGCAAAGAGGCAATCGTTCTGAAGAAAGACTGCCCAGGTTACATCTGCAACAGACTGCAGCTTGCTGTATTCCGTGAAATGGTTGACCTTGTTGAAAGAGGCGTTTGTACAGTAGAAGAAGCTGATAAGGCTCTGACATTTGGCCCTGCTATCAGATGGGCAATCTTTGGCCATAACATGATCATGCAGTTAGGCAACAAAGATGGTCTTAAAGGTATGATGGATATGCTGGCAGGTGGCTTTAACCTCTGTGCAGATATCGCTGCATGGGATACAATTCCTGCCGATTACGGTACAAAGGCTCAGAAGGAAATGGATGAGATTATGAAAAATCTTCCAGATGAAGTGGGCCATACAAATGCAGAAATCGCTCAGTACAGAGATAAGATGCTGATCGATATCCTTAAACTGCATCATAAATTCTAAAAAACGGTACAGATAATTTCAAAATAATTTTTTACGTTTATCCAGGAAAATGAGTTTTGAAATTATCTGTTGCCTATCAAAAGGGAACTGCTGTCAGACAGGATAAATTTGTCACAGTAGCTCCCTTTTTGCGATTAGTTTGTTGTTAATGTGAGTGATTTTTTGAAACAGTTGATAGTTAAAGCTGCTTTTATAAGCAGATATTAATTGGTGGACTATTGAAGGAATAGGAGGTATTGAAATGGTAAATATGAATGGGCCTGTGAAGATGGCATCCTACGATATGGCTGGCAAGACGGCGGTTGTTACCGGCGGTACAAAGGGTATCGGTAAAGCAATTGCGCTGGCTTTTGGTCAGTGCGGCGCCAATGTGGTTGTGGCCGGAAGACATGAGGATGAATGTACTGCTGTTGCAGAGGCGATTACTTCTGCGGGCGGTCATGGTAAGGGTATTCGTACCGATGTAAGAAATATTGATGAGATCGATGCCCTGATTGCAGGTGCAGCGGAGACTTTTGGTGGCGTGGATATTCTGATTAATTGTGCCGGTGTCGCGATTACGAAAAAGATTCTTGATCTGGACGTAGAAGATTACGACATGATTATGGAGACGAATCTCAGAAGTGTTTTGTTTGCTTCCAAGGCAGCGGCAACTGTGATGAAGGCATCCGAAAAGGGCGGAAAAATCATCAATATTGCTTCTGTTGGCGGCTTAAAAGGTACAAGCGCACTTTCGCTCTACGGTGCCTCCAAGGCCGGTGTAATCAATCTGACGAAGACCATGGCCCTTGAATGGAGTCGTTACGGTATCCAGACAAACGCTGTTTGCCCGGGCTATGTGGTGACAGAGATTAATAAAGCTGAATTTGAAAATGAAAAATTTAAGGAGCATGTACTGAAAACGATTCCTCAGAGAAGGCTCGGAACTGTAGATGAAGTGGCAGCCCTGGTACTGTTTTTGGCATCGGATATGTCCGGTATGATTAATGGTGAGGCGATTGTTGCTGATATGGGTGCTATCTGCGGCTAAAGAGAATACGTGATCTGATTGGTATCGACTATATATGTCAAGTCCTCAAAAAACAGTAAAAAATATCCATCCTTTCTCGCGGCAAACATTTCACGGCGTAAGACGTGCGTTTGCAGTGAGAAAGGATGGATATTTTTTACGTTTGATTTAGAAAAACTATTTCGTATTCTCGGCCG